>Ga0228710_1005205_pt1 | contig 20265 bp, 7 predicted proteins | sample MedpolnodulmetaG_FD_177995 | JGI IMG/M metagenome (GOLD analysis project Ga0228710, IMG submission 177995) | Root nodule microbial communities from Medicago polymorpha collected in Santa Monica, California, United States - pink nodules | ecosystem: Host-associated > Plants > Roots > Nodule... | reverse complement strand
GACTCTTCTTGTCTTGGGATTGTTGGATAAGTCTAATGACATAATCCCAATCAAACCAAGCCATAAACCCTAATTTTATATAAATCTACTTTCTAATATAATTCACCGTTTTTATAATGAATTAACAAATACCAAACTCATAAAGCGACAACGGAGGGTTAATATTTGTTAATTCATCATCTCAAATATCAATTCGTAAAGCGACAACAGAGCTTTGATATTAGAACAAGTGAATTTAGACAAGGATTGTGAAAGATGAGAATAGTCTAGCAAACCTTGAGACATATAAAGTTTCGTTCTTCAAGGATTCTAATAGCAATCAACCATGAGAATAGGCGTGGTTGCTAGAGGAACACACTCACTGAATTTCGAAAGAAGCTTTGATACGCTTAAGAGAAACTTGTCTTTAGAAAGTAGGTCGAATATAAAGTTTAGGTTTAGGGTTTGTTTTGTGGAGGATTTGTCAGATGAACCAATAATCCCAAGACGCTTTTATTTTTATTATTTTCTTTTAATTAAAAATCCAAACATTTTAACCTTTGAAACTTTCATCTAATCATTATTAAAAGTTAATTGAATTCATAACTCCCTGTCGGAACGATACTCTTTTTACTACTTCGGTAGAACCGTGCACTTGCGGTTTTACTCATCAAAGACCATAGTCCTTTTCGATATATATTGTTCCTTCGTAAATAAGAATGATCTTAATAATACAATCCATTTCAATTCATAAGATCATAGTCTCTTTATAGACATATTGTCCCTTTAGAAATAAGAATGATCTTAATCTCTTTCTATATTTTTTGCCCTTGGAGAAGTAAGAGGTTAGAATGGTGGAACACCATATTAGAGTGGTCTCAATACCATAATAAAGTGGTAGAAATACCATATTGGAGTTGTCTTAACACCATATTTAAAGGTATATTTCTATAACAGATCCTATAGTGCAATAAGACTATGTTTTATGCTGGGGGCGTCATGGTTGATAGTCTGCTTGCACAATTATGGACAGTGTCAAGAAACATCTTAAAGAGAGCAACCTAATCCGCGACTCAGCTTAGTAATCTTTTCGGCAACAAAAAATAATATTTACTAATATTGACTATTATTCCATACATTGACAAAGACATTGTCGATGCGCTTATATTCTTTCATCTCAAATATAAAGAAATATTCAATTTTTCAAATTTATTGAACAACCTTTATGAACTAAACCACTAAAATAATTGGATCTTCCAATGAGTATTTCGACTATGTAGAGTCTTTAGAAGCTTGCATTATTAATACTCCCTCTATCATAAAATACATGTCACGTTGCAGTCAACCACTGCGGACATATTAATATACAACTTTGATCATTAATATCTTAATTATATATAACAAAAATTTATAAAAATTTGGTATTCTGATACTCCCTCCGTTCCTTTTTACGTGTCGTTTTAGAATTTTAACACAAAAATAGCAAAGTGTATTTTTGCACACTTTTTTCCTATTATACCCTCATTTTAATCCACTAATAATTTTCTATTTTTTTGCACACACTTTATCTTTCCAATAAATTTAATATGTAACAAACAATTGTTACTTACTACTCTCTTTCTCCAACAAATTCCTATTTTTTTGCGCATTTTATCTTTTTCTCATAACAAACAATTTTTAATTTTCTAAATATTGTGCATATCTTTTGAAATTTTTAACAAGTACTACTCATGTTATTTATAGAATTTTAACTTTTCATGGAACTATTATCATAGGTAACAAAATTTTGTTTAAATTTGAAGGTAACAAGAAACAAATTTTGTTTTAAAACAAAACAAACAAATTTGTTCAAAAAAACAAACTTTAGTTTTCCAAATGTATAGCATTAATTAGTTTTATTGAAAAATATAACAATAATTGACAAAGGGTATAATTGACAAATCATACCCTTAAAATACCAAAACGACAGTTAAATAGGAACGAAAAATTCACCCTAAAAAGACATTTAAAAAGGAACAGAGGGAGTAATATAATATTCATCGAGACAAAATCAAATAACATCTTACATGCTAACATTTGTATTTATATATTAGTTAAAAAATATGATCAAAATAAGCTATGTGAATAGCGCACATTGTAAAATTGCGACATGTATTTTGAAACGGATGAAGTAGTAATTATTATTTTGCTAAGCTTAATTTGATGAATAAAAGCTAATGCTTGCAAATTTTCATTTATTCAATTACAAGATAAAAGACTACTCTATAGCATATTCAAACTAGTGGACAACTTTGAACTTTAAATAGATTCAAGTCCTTCATTAAAAATGGTAGAAAAAGCTTCCAACTCTTCCTTACTTAAAGCCAAACCAATCTCAATTCCACCATTGTTATTCCAACTTTCACCAAGAGAAAATGATCCTGTTTTATCAGTTGAAGTCATATCAACTTTTTTTGGCTTTCCAAATCCAAAATCACTACTATAAAACTCAAACCTTGGTGATCCAGCAATAGAGTAAATTTTACCTTCAATTCCACTATACATATTAGAAACCCAATTTTCAGCTCCATTTAACACTCCAACATCTTTCACACTATTCAAAGCTTTATTTATCCCTTCTAGAGCATTTAAAAATCCATTTTTGCCAACCAAGTTCTTTGTCTCAAACACAATCTTTTGTCCTGCAATACAATTTCCAATATACATAGTAGAAATTGAAGGGTCTAATCTTGATCTACAATCCATAGAAATTATGAAAACCACTTTTTCAACCTTAGGTTGTTCTGCTTTTGCTAAACATGCCAAAACATAAGCACTTGTAACTAAAAAAGTTGACAAATTTATAACCTTTATTTTCATATCATTTTTTCCATGTTCTTTAAGCTTTTGAATATTTGAAGGTGTCAATTCATACAAACTTTTAACTACATCATGTTTCATTGGACCGAAAAATTCATAATCTTGATACTTTTATTATCTGGTGCACCATGTTTCAACAAATCAACAACATATGCTTCACTAATTCCAATTCCATTATTATGGTCTTGTATCAATGATCTATCAAAAAAAGGTGTTAGATTTATTAGAACATGTAATATAGGACCATGATTTCATAAAAGTAGTTAAAGATTTTCCATCTAAAGCAGCATGGTGTGTTGTTATTCCAATGCAAAAACCGTTGTTTGGAAACAAAGTAACTTGTATTGCAAGCAAAGAAGCCTTTTCATGAGAAATTTTCAAATGTGGTATCAAATGATGTCTTTTTGAAGCTTCACAGTGATGAGAAGAAAGATCTTTGAAACTTTCTTTGGACTCAACAACATTGAAAGAAATAGAATCTCCCTTGACATAGTTTATGATTGGTTTGGATGAATCACTAGACCAAGTTATGTTACCAGCAAGAGGGAGACAGTGTTGAAGTGTGAGTGAAAGTGAGTGTTTAAGATTTGGAAGAAGAGTTTCATAGAAAAAAATTGTTGAGTTTGTGAGTTCAAATAAGAAGAGACGTTCAACTGGTGGAAATCTTAACCATAAAAGATCAAAGAAAGTGAGGGGAAGTGAGGTTGGTGATTGAAATGGTTCAAGATTGCAAACTTCAACAACTTTGGATGATTCTTCTTGTTGTGCCATGGTTGAAAGAGAAAGAAATGTTTATAGTAAAGAAACATTGTCCAAAGCAATTATATCTAGAGATATGATATTTGTGAGCACCCCAAATATACCAACAGCCATTCAACACTTCTTCATTAGAAATATGTTCTTAATTATACTTCATCTTATTATTATGATTTCACGAAAAAGATCCTATTATAAACAACTTTAATAATACCGTTAATTTGTTAGGTATATCTATGTTTAAAATACACAAGTATATTTATTTTACCCTTTATTTAAACTATTTTATTTACTATTTTATCCTTTAATAATATTATTTTAAATCTTAATTAAAAAAATTAAATCCCATTAAAATAAAAAATATTCCAGGAACAATATTATATATTTTTCCAAAAAAAAAAAAATCAATATTATATATGAATGAGATAGGGATTTTGGACTGAATTTTTTATGATTCTAATTATACCCTTAAACAAATTTTTCCTATAATAATGTTAAATTGTTGGTGTATTAATAAAAATTATATTATATTTGTTAAATTACTATTATTATTGAAAAAGATAAACATGTTTTGTTTTTTTAGGTTTGTTACAATTTCAAAGTTACAGATATTTGTACTACTGAATTATAATTAAGTTTGTTACAATTTCAAAGTTACAGATATTTGTACTACTGAATTATAATTTTAATCAAAATTAAAATTTTATATAAAATATCGTTTTTAATATACATACATTAACGTAATATAAAAACAGAAAAATAGATACGTGAGTGTTCGTTTTTTTCTCTATTAGGTGATAATATGTGTAGAGGAGATTATCATCATAAACCAACAAACTACACCTTATTTCTCTATCAAAAAGTTTGTGTCTTGCCCACGCGTACGAGAGTACTTCATAGAGTAGTGTTATTTGAACAACCAAATGAGACAACTTATGTGACAATTTCTTTTTTTTCTCTTTTCATTGATCAAAAAAAATGGAGAGAGAAAAATGAAGAGAGAGAATAAGAGTATAATGTGAATATGAGAGAGAAAGTTATCAAAAAGTTGTCAGAAAGTGGTTGTACAAATATCATTTCTCTACTTCATAAGATACCCTCCCATTATTTATGTCGGTACTGAAATTTTTACCTTCCCATGTGATAAATCACCATTCTTCACCCTCCCATGTGATAAATCTGCCAATTCACTCACCCTCTTTCGTTACTTTCACCCTCCATTCCTTCCCATTTTCTTCAACCGATAAAACGGGAGATTTTCTCTTAGTGAAAGTAGGAATAACAATGGTGTAATTAAAAAGTTGCAAGCATTAGCTTACCAAAATATGTAATATTTATTATTATTATTATTATTATTATTATTATTATCATTATACAATAAGGTTTATAAAATCAGGATTTTGTTTCAGATCGAAAAGAAATAACAAAATCAAAATCGAAATCGAAAGATTTTACTGAACTACTTTTGTAGAATCGATATAGGATAGCAAAATCGAAAATCGTAAAATTGCAATCAAAATAAATAAATTGTACCAAAAAAATAATGTTAAATATATGTTATATATAATTTGCATATAGTCATGAATGACTCAAATTTTAAAGTTCACAAAATTCTTATACATAAATAACTTAAAATCTAGATGTCAAATATTCTTTAGTAGTCATAATAATGCTAAACAACCTAGACAGAATACTTAAAAGGTAAATTCTAGATGTCGAACAAAATTTTTGATAAGTGGCTATTAAGTTTCAACTTTCAAGGCAAAAATTAGATATATAACTAAATACTTAAAGGCAAATCCTAGATGCAATCATAAATCACGATGAAAATCGCCAATTATTTAGATTATCTCCCATCATATCAACACGTTCATCTTCATCATTTGAATGAAGAAGAAATGGAACTGGATGTGCGGTGAAGAGATAATGTGGTGTGAAAGAATAAAAAAATGGTTATAGAACCGGATCACATGTATAAACTGGGGTAATTGGCAAATCGGTCAAAATTGACCCGTATAATAAGTCCTCCCCTCCCGTCTCCTCCATCCAAACACACCCAATTAGTGTAATTTAAACTGATATTTACACCTATGTGCCATTTGTGATCTGTTGGGTCCTCGTGTTGATTTCAACTACGCATTTAATTTTGCAAGTGAAGGCTAGCATTTTATAAAAAAAAAAAAACTTAAATTTCAATAAACTTGTGAGTGTGGTGGCAATCTATTAAAGTTTATTTTAATACTAAGCAAGATAAAATATCAAGGAAGTTCAAAAAAAATGTTAACCCTTCTCTTTCCGCTTTTCTACTGAACTTCTTAATCATACGTAGAAAGATATAAATTAAATATTTTTAGAAAATAAAATTAAAATAAGATTTTTTTTAATATAATAGAGTAGTGTATAATACATTTTGTTAGGGAATAGAGTGTATAATATTTCCTAGTATAATGGTGTAGTTCCTATTTTAATGTAATTTAACAATTTTTTTATTTAGCAATTGTTTTTTGGTAGATAGACGAGATGGCAAAACCATCATTAACTCACACACACAAAGTGGAGGTACCGGGGTTCGAACCCCGATCATGACGTCCGGCCTAACAATTACGGCATTTTTGCCAGTTGAATCAAAAATAGTAGATAATATACTTCCGCTATGTTATATACAGGGGTCGGGGTTCGAACCCCGGACACCGAATTCTAACCACTAGGCTACTTGACAAAAAAAAAGAATAAAAAACTCTCTAAACCATCTATGTGGGACTTGTTGGAACAAAATGTGCTTAACATTACCCTTTGAGTTTTGATGATAACAAGGTATTAAAAAAATTTCAATTGGATATGCCAATATTTGTTCAAGTGTGCAGGACCATAGACAAAATTTTCAGTGTCTTATTTAAGCATAGGTTCTGAAAGAACAAATGAGAGCAATGGTATCAACAAGAAGGAAGCTTGAAGCATCTGAAGAAAAGAGGTTTTGAAGACAATAGGTTCTGAAGCACTCTCCTCAGAAGCTGGTCACCAGAAGCTGACGTCATCAGAAGTTCTGAAGACCATCAGAAGCTGAAAGACTGAAGAACTTCAAATGTTGTTCAAATAATGATTTAATCACACATATCATTGCAGAAGACTAGAAGAATAAAGCAATGGCTAATTCAAATGGATTCGAAGACATTGGATGCTTATTCTTTGGAGAACGTTGAAAAAGGACAATTGTACGAGGTGTACAACCACTATCTCCACTACTCTGATATGTGTCTGCAATAGGACAAGAACAACAACTATGCCTGCACCAGTGTTCCTCCAGACTTGGAATGGATTTGAAATTGATCCTCATAGGACAGTAACCAAATCAGGCATAAGATCATTGGTGATTTGATCAAGCTTCAAACGACTCTTTTTAATGTGCTCGCAATTCAACAACGTCTCTTTCACACCTCTATATAAAGGAGTGAAGACTTAGAGAATGACAAAGACTCATACAACAATTTACAAGTGTCAAAACTCTGCTGAAATTGTTCTGCATCAAAAGTTCACTTAGAATTTCTTAACAACTTTCATATCTTAAAAATTCTAGAGTCTTAAAGAGTCTGTATCTGATTTGTATTGTGAACACCACTGATTGTATATCAAGTGTTCAACCTCAAACATATTTCTTTGTAATTCTGTTTCAATAGAAGTCTCTTTATTAAGTTATTGAGCATATGAAGTCTCTTGCAGTTGTGCTTGAGCATAGAAAGTCTCTTGATTGAGTTCTTGAGCATAGGAAATCTCTTACAGTTGTGCTTGAGTAGTTTGAAGTCTCTTGCTAGTTTTAGCAGTGAGCAGTTGTAATCAGATATTACATTTTAGTGAACTCTCCTTGGAAGTGCAAGGGGGACAGGACTACTTCCAGTTTGTGGAAGGAACCTGTATAATTGCTTTGTGTCTTTCTTCTCTCTCTCTCTCTCTCTCTCTCTCTCTCTCTCTCTCTCTGTGTGTGTGTGTGTTCTTATCCGTTGCATTTAGATTCTGAACATCACATCAGAAGCTGAACTCTATCTGCTTCTGATCTGTGACTTCAGTAGGAGAAAACGAAGAAAAAGCAAACAAAATTCAACCCCCCTTCTTATATTTTTCTCACCTTCAGGACTTCTTATGTTTTCGATTGTATTCAGTTAGATTTTACATAACATCTGCTATTGTTTTTAACTCTTATAATGAACTTGAGAGTGATGCAATGAATGTACTCTATTCTATGTTCCCTTCTTTATATACTATTGGACCTTTACCTTCATTATTTGATCAAACTGCACATAATCACTTGGAATTTTAAGTCCTAATCTTTGGAAAGAAGATACCAAGTGTCTTAATGGCTTGAATCCAAGGAACTATTATAGTTTGGCCAATAGCAAGACACCCTTTTTGTGAATTATTAGGCATGATCTTGTCAATGGCGGCTCGTTTATTTTGTCAGTTGAGTTTGAGAATGAAATTTCAAATAGAGGCCTAATGGGAACTTGGTGTTCATAAGAGCAAGTAGTGAACCACCCTTCAATCGGTTGATTCTTGACTCATTGCGGATGGAACTCAACCACTGAAAGCATATGTGTTGGAGTTACAAAGGAAAGAAGATACGACAAAAGGTCATGCACATGAAGGTTAGAAGCGACTATCTAACGATCACAAAACAACCAAAAAATGATTTGGAAGGTTAGTAGCAACTGAAAGCATCTCAAAGTTGAGGATTCGTCATATGAAGATCCTTTCTTCAAAAATAAGAAAAACATACGATGATAATTCGTTTATGTCTTTTTTACATATGTTTTTTTTCTTTATGTATGGTTATTTTTAGCTAGTTTCTTAGGTTAGGTCATGTATATGACATACTTTGTAGCTACTTAAGCCATATGTAATATGTTAAGTTATCTTTGAATATAATTGAATTGCTTAGTTTTATTTGGTTGATTTTTATTATTAATGCTTTTTATGAGTTGAGGAATGTTCACAAATTGATATAGGTCTTAAATGACTATTAACAACAGTTTTTAGGGCTTGACCTAATTTTAACCATTCAATCTATAATAGCTTTTGAGATGATATTCTATTACCACCTTTATGACGAGTTTTTACGTGCAGTCGAATACATTAAGGGATTGTGACCAAAGAAGCGGATTAAATACCAAGACATTAGACTTTACTATTTTTGTTAGAACGTCAACTATGAAAACAATTGTAGACTCTTAACCAAGTTACCAAGTTCCTTGGTAAATTGGTGTTCGAACACGACATAATTGTTCTTTAACACATTTTTACTTCATTTTAGTAAACCAATAATTTTCTATGCAACCTCAATTTACACATCCTAACTATAATCGTGGTAGTTGAATAGAGATTTCACAATCTCTTTAAAAACAAACTTTATAGATTTTACTTCTTGACGATAGTTTTATGTACTTCACAAAATTGACCAGAAGTAGAAACAAACACATTAGTGTATATCTTTCTAGTATTTTTATCATAAATAAATGACGGTCAATCCATAAAAATTGTCCTTATGGTAAAGTCGAAAACACAAGTGGTAAATCATCCCATACGTCACCTGCCACTAATACTACTATATACAATAGTTTTGGTGCCTAGGTCATAAATTGATAAAACGCACCCAACTTTGTCGTAACTAGTAAGAATGGAAATAACCAAACGTGTAGGAAAGTCAAAGTTGTTCAGAATATAAGAGATTTTGTTCGGACTTTTGTGCACGATATGTTACCAAATAATTTGTTGAGATTCTTCTGTTCCTAGATGTGAGATTGTCCAAAAGTCACGAGAATATGGAAGTTCTAGGTTTTTTTTTCTACAACTCATAATTTTTTCTTATCCTATTTGCTTTGAATGGATTAAAAAGCTTCCTTCAAAGAGAGACACCCAACTCTTTTTGATTACTTGTTGGTTTATTTGGAAAACTCGAAATATTATTAAATCACATTCGGAAGCTAGAATCAAGAGCTTTGGTTTAGTAAAAGTTTGGCATAAAAGCTATTGATCTCTTGGCTTCCCCTTTTAGGTATTATTGTAAAAATCTCAACTTAAATCTTAAAATTTAGGATTTTGTGAATTTATTCATCTTTAACAACTCAAATCTATAGTAGAATTAAAAAAAAAACCAAATACTAGTAAAATCGCACAAAATCTTGAAATCAATACAAAATTGCAGAATTTTAAAGGATTTTGTCCATTTTTTTAGTCATTTATGTATATGTATTTTGTGGACTTTAAACTGAATCGTTTATGACTATATACAATTTATAACATATATTTAACATTATTTTTGTTTTGGTAAAATTCATCGATTTTGATTGCGATTTTACAATTTCTTATATCCATTCCACAAAAGTAGTTGAGTGGTTGCGATTTTACGATTTTTGATTTTACTCTTCCCTTTCGATCTGAAGCAAAATCTCGATTTTGACAACCTTGCATGTAGGTGATGTAGTGAAACTCAATGTTTATGGTAGTTCCTTTGGAAATCGTGATCGATCAGGTTATGGTGGCTTAATTCATGATTCTATTAGGGTGTGTTTGTATTGAAGGTTTAGGAGGGGAAAGTTTTCTTTTTTAAATTACGGAATATATAACATGTTTTTCTAAAATAAATTAAGTGTAATTAAAATATTATATGATCATTTATCATTTTAATATGTTAACTTTTTTAAAAACATTTTCTAGTGTTCGTAATTTAAAATGAAAAGTAAACACCCCCGTCCTAAACTCTTCATCGAAACACACCCTTAGTAATCGGTTATACAGATTCTCTCGTAGTTATGACATCACTACCAACATAAATGCTGACTTTCATGCTATTTATTATAGTCTTGAGACAATTTAAATGAATTAATGGTTTTAAAGTTGTCTTGTGTGAATCTGCTTTGAGTTTTATTGAAGATGGAATGCATCATCCAACACATCCATTTGCCAACACATCTATATGCTCCTATCATCAATAACATTGGAAATTTAAGAATTATCCTTCGGTTTTGAGTTTTCATCATTCTTTGAGGGAGATGAACAATTGTGCATACCGATTAATTAAAGGGAAATATTAACGAATGTATCTGAGACACTTTTTAAATACTTTAAGATTTTATAAAAGTTTGTGTATTTATTGCGTTGAAAATTGAGGTCTTTAACTATTTTAAAGAATAATTTATTTATTAGAAATGGTGCTCCGGAGACATTCGTTAATAACACTCTTAATTAAATATGGTGATGAGTTGCACTATTGCAGCATGTCTTAGAGTCAAAGGTCAACTCCTTTTTCATAAGAAAATTCAATCGAAATAATATTACTTTTTGGTCTCAATTATAAACAAATTTTTACTTTTTAGATTCATTTAATAAATAATGTATATAGTTTATAATATAGATCACATATATAATTTATTGATTAAATTTAAAAAATAAGAATTTACTTAAAATTTTGACCGAATGTAATACCAATTATTTTTTTCCAAAAAGGTGGATCACATATGTTGAGTGTTGACAACATAACTCTTAGTCAAAAAACTGACCACAAAAGCAAATTCAAAAAAGATTTTTAGAGCCACCGCAATAGGTTATACCACTTAGGTGGATGCTATTGGTATAGAGAAATTTTATAAATTATAGTAGCAAAAACATAATATAGTAGGGATTTAATTTGTATTTCATAAAAATTATTATTAAAAAAGATTTAATTTGTATATATTAAAAAAAAAAGGATTCAGCCAAACCACACCATATAAATATTGGTGTAAGATATTTTAGAAATTAATTTATAAAAGAGAAATGTAATTTGAACAATTATTTTGCGACAATTTTTATGACGACTTTATCTCTCATATTCACATTATGTTTTCATTTTCGTTCTCTATTGCTTTGGTTTTTATGTCAAGACCTACAATCTTTTATATATTTTGGTTGTCCCATAAGTTGTCGTATAAAATGGTTGTTCAAATAACACTCCTCTTTATAAAAATAATATTATGATGTTATTTGATTGACATTGTATAAAAAAAATCACGCAGCAAATGTATAGAAATTAATACTCTTATGTTTCTTAATATATGTCGCAGCCAACTACTTCACAAATATCAATACACAATCAACTTTGACCACCTTAAAAAAAATCAAACTTTGACCATTAATATATTTAATTATCTATATTAAAATAATATAAAAATTTAATATTTTAAAAATATTCATTAAGACAAATAGAACATTTTATATGCTAACATTTACATTTATATATTAGTTAAAAAATATGGTCAAACATTTGCATACTATAAAACAGTTACATTTAGTTAAACATTTGCATACTATAAAACAGTTACATTTAGTTAAGATCCGAGGAGAATCTTTTAACAAATATCAAACATTGTTGAATCTTTAAAAAACAAAAGCATTGTAGGTCCAAATGGCAAATAGGTTGATTTCTCACTACTGAATTTGTGTCATATAACAAAATAAACAAAAGTCAAAATTGAAATATAAAAAGTGAATATATACATCTAGAACTAGGGATAAGAAACAAATTGGATATAAAAAGCCAAAATTTTCGGTCCAACCAAGTTTTCTTTTTTTTTGAGAGGGACCAAAATTTTCCATACAAAGAGTAAATTCTAGAATAAAAAAGAAAAAAAAACTTCAACAAATCAAGCAAAATTTTCCATACAAAGAGCAAATTCTAGAATAAAAAGGAAAAAAGACATATTTCAACAAATCATAATGCCTTACCTTGTCAGCTAGGAACTATTATTTCATATTATTTAATTTTCTTGACCAAAAAAAATTACATTTAATCTGTATGCATTTTGAGTATAATCTTTTTTTTTTCTTTTCACATTCTATTCAATCATATCTCATCATATATAAATTGCGTAAAAAAAAAATCTCACCATATATTTTTCTTTTTGAGGAAAAATCTCACCATATATAGATATTGATGAAGATATTTCCTTTCAAGAATTCATATTTTTTTGAGCAATTTTAGAATTAATATAACAAATTGTTAGTATAGTTTGACTGCATATATGAAAAATCTCACCATGGTATACTTTTTTTTTTTTTTTGAAGGAAATGGTATACTTGTTTATATAGTGATTATTATAAAATTCATATTGGCATTGAATATAATAAATTAATCTCCAAGTGAAATATATAAAATGTTTGTCAACTTTTCTAAACTTTGAAACATGTTACACCCTCATTAGTTCGCAATACCTTATATCACCAAAAGCTTACATAGAAAATTATCATGCATATTAAATTCTTTTGACCGAATCTCTTACACATTATACTATTATTGAATTCATCAACTCATTATATATCACAAAGGTTTTGTTGCTTTATCATACACCTTTCTTTCTTTCTTTCTTTCCTCTTGATGAAATAGATAAACCATGGCACAACAAGAAGAATCATCCAAACTTGTTGAAGTTTGCAATATTGAACCATTCCATGAACCAACAAAAACTTTTCAATCACCAACCTCACTTCCCCTCACTTTTTTTGATCTTCTATGGTTAAGATTTCCACCAGTTGAACGTCTTTTCTTTTATGAATTCACAAACTCACCCTCTTTTTTCTATGAAACTCTTCTTCCAAATCTTAAACACTCACTTTCACTCACACTTCAACACTTTCTCCCTCTTGCTGGTAACATAATTTGGCCAAGTGATTCATCCAAACCAAGCATAAACTATGTTAAGGGAGATTTTGTTTCCTTCAATGTTGTTGAGTCCAATGAAAGTTTCAAAGATCTTTCTTCTAATCAATGTGAAGCTTCAAAAAGACATCATTTGATACCCCTTTTGAACACTTCACATGAAAAAGCTTCTTTGATTTCAATACAAATCACTTTGTTTCCAAACAATGGTTTTTGCATTGGAATATCATCACACCATGCTGCTTTAGATGGAAAATCTTCCACCACTTTTATGAAATCATGGTCCTATATTGCATGTTCTGATTCTAATCTTGATTCATCTTTTTTATCTTTACCTGAAAACCTAACACCTTTTTTTGATAGATCATTGATAGAAGATCATCATAGTGGAATTAGTGAAGCATATGTTGATGTTTTGATGAAACATGGTGGACCAAATAATAAAAGTCTCAAGGTTTGGGATTTTTTTGGTGCCGCGAAAAACGATGCAATTAAAAGCTTATTTGAATTGACACCTTCAAATATTCAAAAGCTTAAAGAGCATGCAAAAAATGAGATGAAAATGAATGTAACAAACTTGTCATCTTTTTCAGTTACATGTGCTTATGTATTAGCATGTTTAGCAAAAGCTGAGCAACCTAAGGTTGAAGAAGTGGTTTTCATATTTAGTGTGGATTCTAGAGCTAGATTGGAGCCTTCAATTTCTCCAATGTATTTTGGAAATTGTGTTACAGGACAAAAGGTTGTGCTAGAGACAAAGAAATTAGTTGGAAAAGATGGATTTTTAGGTGCTTTAGAAGGGATGAATGAAGCTTTGAATAGGGTGAAAAATGATGGAGTGTTGAATGGAGCTAAAGATTGGTTAGCTACTATGTTTAATGGTAAAAAGGATGTTAAAATTTACTCTATTGCTGGATCACCAAGGTTTGAGGTTTATAGTATTGATTTTGGATTTGGAAAGCCTAAGAAAGTTGATATGACTTCAACTGATAAAACTGGAGCATTTTCTATTAGTGAAAGTAGGGATAACAATGGTGGAATTGAGATTGGTTTGGCTTTAGGTAAAAAAGAGATGGAAGCTTTTTCTACCCTCTTTGTTCAAGGACTTGAATCTATTTAGAGTTTCAAACTTTAGTACTTTTTTGAAGGAAGCAGAATTTTAATAAATTGTAAGCATTTATCTTACAAAATTTGTAACATCACAAATATCATTATAATAATGTAAGCATCTAGAGACTCTTCTTAGCCAGAGAGTACTGTGTGGAAGATGCATTCTATTCTATTTATTGATTCTAATTTATTTGTGTAATTTAAGTTTTTTTGCCTTTTGTGTTTGCTGCGCAAGTTTTACTTTTACTGTGAGTGTTGTCAATTTCAGATTACCGAGTTTTACTTTTACCGATTCTCATGAACTGGTGCATACAAATTGCACAACCTTCAGGTGCAAGAGGCTCTCACGAAATGGCGTTTAAGGAGTCAGTTTTAACGATTTGAACTCGTGGCAATAACCTTACCATTGCATTAGAGATGAACAAAATAGTATTAAAATTTGTCTCACTCATATTAGTATTATCAAGTTATTCTAGTCTAGCATCAAATTAATCAAATGGATTAACAAATATCTTACCAAGATAAAAAAAAAAAATAGCAAGTTCTTATAATTCTCAGAGACAGAAGTAATTTAATTTCTGTACAAGTTACATTACAACCTCAAACACAAATATATAAAACACTAAAAAGAAAGAAAAAAATATACACTCAAATTTCTTACAACTTTGACTTAAATACCATAGACTAACTTTCCACCCTACATGCTTATTCAATTAATTGATTCCCCTCAACGTGCTTTTGGATCCATAATTTCAGAAAAAACACTTTCCCTGTTATAACCATAGCTATGATCACCACTAGTACTTCCCGTACTTATAGTACTCACACTCACTGCACTAGTCTTGTTAAAATCGGAAACAATTCCTACATCGGACCCACTACTAAACACGTCGTTATCATTTTCATCTATTCTCTCACCGTCCACGTCATCATTGCCACGACCAAGAGTGTGTGGAACAGTCTGAGGCTCACGCTGTTCCGCACTCACTTGTAACTGCAAGGCAAACTCCAACATCCAAACAACATCATTCATCGACGGCCTCATTGTTCCATCATCCAACAAACAACTAACTGCAATCTCCCCGAATTTCCTCAAACACTCGGGCGCTATACTCCACTTCACCGATGGGTCCACAATACTCCCCAACATCCCATTTTTATAACAATATCTCCCCCAATCAGTGAGGGACACCTGTCTCTTTTCAGCGGTTCTGATCAGTGGTGGTCTTGCGCACAGTATCTCGAACAAAACAACACCAAAAGAGTAAACATCAGATTTCTCAGTCAAACGCTGACGTTTATAATACTCCGGATCTAAATACCCAACACTCCCTTTAACAACCGTACTAACATGGGCTTTCGAAATACCTGTAGGCCCGATCCTCGAAAGCCCAAAATCAGATACCTTTGCTATCCATTTATCATCTAACAGAATATTCGTCGTCTTCACATCACGGTGAATAATCGTGTTCTTTGCACCGGTATGAAGGTAGTGTAAACCACGCGCCGCTCCAATTGAAATTTGCAACCGTTGTTTCCACGATAAAGCAGGATTCTCAGTATTATAAAGATGATCGCGTAATGTTCCATGTGCCATGAAATCATAGACAATAATCATTTCGTTGTTCTCATTGCAATAACCGATCAGAGAAACAAGATGAAGATGACGAAGCTTCGAGAGCATGTCTATTTCGTTGATGAACTCGTTTTCACCTTGTTGTGAACCTGGTTTAAGCCGTTTTATCGCGACCGGTGTTGAACCATTGTCAATGTAGCCTTTGTACACATGGCCGAACCCTCCAACTCCGACGATGAAGAGTTCGTCGAAGTTGTTTGTGGCAGCACGGATCTCTAGGAAGGAGAAGCTCCGGCAGAGATCCGACGGTAGAGATGAGTTTGAGTTTGTTGATTTTGTTGTTGTTGCAAATGACAATGGACCCCACTTTGAAGTTGTTGAAGACTTGGAATCTTTTGTGGTTGTAGTCTTTTTCTCTTGTCGTTTTCTTCTATAAACGAAGAAAACGACAATGGAAAGCATAACTAAGCCGAATACAGCTCCTAAAATGACACCAATTACTGTCGTTCCACTTACGCTTTTTTTGTTGTTCTTCTCTTGAACTGGATTCAGAACCGGATCTGGATTCGGTCCAGCTAGACTCTTCGAACTAACATTACTGATTTTGAAAATTTCTAATCCGTTTAAAAACGGATCACTGTATATGGTGTCTCTACGATCACCATAAGGATGCATTTCAATTTTGAGGTTAACCTTTTTGTTACTGTTATCACTCTTTGGAATGAAAATGGCGTAGTTTCGATGCACAGCAAGTCCTTTTTGACTTAAAGTCCATTTCATAACATCCGCCTGATCTTCCGCCACATTTCCTTGTAAATAAACGATGAAGACTCGATTGCCTACGGTGGTTATGTTGGGGTCGAGTTCACAGAAGTGGAGCCTGATCATGTAGTAGAAGCCAGGATTAACTGGGAATTCCCATGTTAGGTTTAGGAGTTTGTTGAGAGTGGCATTGGTTCCTAAGTCACGTGATGATTTGAAGAGGTCTTTTGGTGCTATGTAGTCAGGTTTTACAGTGATGTTTAGCTTACCTGCTATGTCTTGAGAGACAAAATCATGTGCTGGTGGTGTTTTTAAATAGGTTGTGTCATTGATGTTCCAGTTTCTGAGCATGCCTATGTCTTCAATGTCTGGTGTGTTTTCTTGCACTCCAACTCTAATCCTGTAATCTGCAATTGTGTTACAATAGATTAAGAATGTGTTTACAAGACATAAACTATTGATTTTTGTTAAATGCAAAAAAGAAAGTGAAACAAATTTGTATTAACAAAGGTTTCTATTTCTAACTTAACTACATCAACTTTAAATTTAAATTAGGACCATGACATGTGCCTTAGGGGCCTAATATTAAGAGGTTGATTACACAAATTTCAAATAGGGGCCTAATTTAAAGTTGTACACAACCTTACCTTATTAAAGTTTTGGTGCCCCTATTTTCAACGAAATTGTTCTCCTCATTTTAAAACAAATTACAATACATAATTTCAATCTTTGGTGTCTTAACATGTACCCGATGACATATAAAGACACATATTAACATTTTCCTTTTTTCCTCTTTCTGAATACAAATTACATACTTGATAAATAAATGCAAGTGAGAAGAGAATGCTAAGTTAACTTAATTGTTTACCTGTCTCTAGTGCAACGTTGGATGAAATAGTATATGCTGGTATGATGGTGGACCCCACAAGTGAAAATCCAGGATCCTCAAGTGGTGTATAATATAGATCATCAGGCATGGATAAGACTTCAATTCCATTAATAAAACCATAGTTATTAGAATTTCCACTACTTGGAATAAAACTCAAATCAAGCCTTTGATCATCACCAACGTTAATAACATATTCTTTCAATATAGTATCATCAACACCTTCAACATCAGCGTTTAATGAAGCATTAAAATCCTTAAGAAGTGTGAAACCATTAGAAATAACGGTAAAAGAAGCATCATAACGGTTAAAACCGTTGGTATAAGTTGTAGGGTAGAAAAAAAGACGGAGGAATTTAGGACCTGTAGTGACGGGTAAAGAGTAGTTGAATATTGAGTGTGATAAACGAGCTGTTGAATATGGTATTTTGTTGATAGAAGGATTTTGTGTTGTTTTTGGAACAGAAATTGTTGTTGGATTGTTTTGTAATGATGACAAAAGTTTTGAGTTTATGTCTCCTGTCCATGTTCTTTGTCCGTCGGTAGAGTTTCCTGTTGTGCCACAATTGAGGTTAAAACGGTCAATTGGGTCATAGGCATGAAGGTGTAAGAGGGAGATGGAAAAGTATAAGAGGGTGATGATTATTGTTTTGAAGTTGATCATTGGTTTCATATTTTTTGTTTGAGTGTGTATGTGGTGGAGAGTATGGGAGTTTGTGAAGAGTGAAGAATGGTTTGTTTGTGATGATGATGATGATAAGGTTTATTTTTTGGGTTGAGTTGATAGGTGGTGCTTGAGAACGTAGAGAAAGGGGAAAGTTCTTGGGTCTTACTAAACACTTGAAGAAAATTGCAATTGGAAAATTGCAATTAGAAAATTATTATACCTGGATTTCTTTGACTTGTTCAACTTTGAAAAGATTAGGAATTGCGTATTAAATATTAAAAAAAAACTTTATGTAAAGTGTTGGTTTAGTAAAATATAAATAGAAAATGGTGATGATGGTTTTGAATTTGATAAACGATCTCATTGTTTGTAAATTTATCTAACTACTTCACTAATTACTTTATCAATTAGATTTTTTTTTTATGATTACAAATCAAATTTAAAAATTCAAAATATACAATACTCACACACCATATGCGTCAATCATTTGTGCTAAACCTGATGGTTCATGAGTATTTTAGTCGATAAAACTTATTTAATCATATAAATTAGTGTAATCACTATATTTTTTTAAAAGTGTGTATAACTTTAACCAATATTAAGAAGGAAGTTGAAAATTACTTATATTTCTTTGATTTGTTTAGCTTTAAAAAGGAGAACTATGCCATGTTATTGTAAAAGAGTTGTAGGGTGTGATGTGATGGAATCGTTAAGAGCCAGAAAAAATATTTTGGATGTGTCATTAAAAGTTTGACTAAAAAGCTCGGGAACTTTAGAAAAATAAATTACATAATTTACTAATGCTATAAACTATTTTTTTTATATAATACAACTGTTAATTGGAGGAATTTTCAGTTAACAAGTCAATATAAAGGATATTTAAAACCCAAAAAAATAGAAGATATGTAAACCTCTGCTACCCAATCAAGTATAAGCATGACAAAAATAACATATGTCGCTTTTAGAACCGCCAAAAACCCAAACCATTGAAAAATTGTTTAAAACTCGTAAAATAGACCTATGATTAATTTTTTTAATTTTTAAGGTGGGCGACTACATCAATTAGTAGAGATTTAGATTTGTCGAACTCTAAAACCGTATCAAAATTTTTAAAATCTCGCAAAGCAGACCTACGATCGATAATTTTTATATTTTTCTGGAAGGGCCGTGGCCCACCCCAGCACATGAAGGGCTCGCCCCTGTTTAAGACTGAAGAAAATTTTGTAACTTTGATAAGTATTATGGGTAAGGAAGGGAAAGTTCTAGTGAATTTCCAAAAAAAAACTTTAGACATTTACTAATTACAAGTTGTAGCAAATTTAGTTCTCCTTATCAAATTGAGTTGTTAATAAAGAATTTTGAGCATGAGAGCCACCTTAATTATAAAAAAATATTTTTGTTAATTTCTTTGACTTGTTCAACTTTGAAATCAGGACCATGGTGCTATTGACTAAGACACAAGAAAGCAAAAGGTCAATGATTTTGCTCCATATGTATTAAGAGATGAATAAACAACTTGATAGTGCTACAATAATGTATTGAGTGAATGAGAAAAACAGAATTAAAAAAAATGTTTGATGGTGATTTGGGCTTTGACGTATTGGGAAAACAGCAAGCAGTTGTTAGTATACTTGTTAGGAATATTTGAATTTTCTATTCTCTTTAAAAATGAATTACTCCCTTTAAAAATGAATTTTGTAATTTAAAGCTAATATTTATACTTTACTCCCTGTCCTTTTGTGATAAAAATAGGAGTAACAGAGCAAACATGTTTTTAATCTAAATGAGTTTTGGATGCAAAAATACCAACTTTAAAGTCTTGGTATGATTTCCAAATCTAGCTAATATGTTGCCACTTAGAAATCCATCAGCATAAATGCAGAGAATATATTTGATTTTGATTAGTTTTTTTTTTAATCCAATATCTTTTACTCAGTACTACAAAGAGTAGCAGTTTTTTTTTTTTTTTTAAAAAAAAAAGTTTTTAG
>Ga0228710_1005201_pt1 | contig 20268 bp, 15 predicted proteins | sample MedpolnodulmetaG_FD_177995 | JGI IMG/M metagenome (GOLD analysis project Ga0228710, IMG submission 177995) | Root nodule microbial communities from Medicago polymorpha collected in Santa Monica, California, United States - pink nodules | ecosystem: Host-associated > Plants > Roots > Nodule... | reverse complement strand
GTAATGAGTTCATGGTACTGCTACATCTATTTGAGATTTAATGATGTTTTTGAACATAATTTCCAAATCAATTGTAAATCCACGGTTGCTCAAATTATTACAAAGGATTTGTATCAAATTTTAATGGTTTGATAACACACACGGTGGACGTTGGAACGGCGGCGTTCAAAGCATAATAGAACCAGCAGAACAGTAACAGCAACATTAATGATGGATCAATTTTTGACGGCGACGGCGAGACAACGCTGAGATGATAAAATTGATGACGCGAGCAGAAACCAGAGGAAGGGGAAGAGATGGGCGTTGTGATTGACGGCGGTGGATGGAAGTTGATGGCGGCGGCGACGTTGAGAGGAAGAGGGAAAGATGGTCGTGCGTACAGAGAAAGAGGGAACAAGAGGACATAATTTTTTTATTTATTAAATAAAACTTAATTTTTAATTTTAAATCTCAACCCTTGGATATTTTTTAGTCACATGTCATTCATCCAAGACCCTAAATGGGGTAAATGGAGCTTATGGTAAATGGAGCATACCCGGACTCGGGTGGCTGAGGTCACAGGGTAAAGCAGGCACTGCCTCACTCTCCGATAGTTTTCCTTCTGTTTATGCAATTTCCCATTGTGATTGTAGTTTTGTTCTTTGAATTTCTCCTAAATATCATATAGCGGTTTCAGTATTGATCACTAAGTCTGACTCAGAGTTAGTTATATTTACCGTCAGATAAGAGGAAATAGTTGTAGGTTAAAGTCAGCTATCTAAAGCTGATAATTGATACAGTTACAGACTTACAGCTGTATAGCAAATGCTGTTTTGAATAAAAAACAATCTCTGAACCTCTCTTTCAATAAACTATATACTAATCCTAATAATCAATAATTGAGTATTCTAATCTAATCAACAAAAATATAACTGACAATATAATAATTAATAATGCTAAAATTGTAACATTTCTGTTTCTATTCTAATACCACTCCTTAAGCTGTTATGCTCAGTTTGTGACAGATAAATCCAGCAAAACATTGGCAAACACAGTCAAAACCTAGCCTATCAAACCGTAAGAACTCTGGCACCAATGAACAAATACGAACAACCAAATAATATAGGCATAAACATTATCAAGTATTAGCAAACACAGTCAAACCTAGCCTATCAGACCCCAAGAACTCTGGCACCAGTGTACAAATGAAAGCAACCAAATATTATAGGCATAAATATATTTGCGGTATTGCAGGGAAATCTTCCATTATTTCCTTTTATTTGCATAGGGTTCTATACTAAAGATTCATTTCCCATTTGTCCAACCGAATTTGTATTCTTAAGGTTGTAGTGCATATTCTTTCCTTAATTAATATGACTCAATTGCCTGTCGCATGAGTTCATAGATTATAACCTTTGTTTGTGTTGTTGTGTAAAAGATGGAACCAGATGTAATATTTAGTGAATTCCCTCCTCTTTTCAATTTGATACCAAAGCTCCCAAGTTGGAGGACTCTACTTCTACATAAAAACCCAAGCAGCCTTCACTACAAAAACTTGGGTTATCTTCAATTGAATGCAGTTAGAAATTTCCAATCATTAGCCACCACAAATATGACTAGCAGCCCCACCAAGAGGAACACCTCTCTCAGATCGGCCAATCCTTAAAGACTCGGCTTTAAGGATTCACCAGGAGACTTTCCAAAGAGCAATTTCAACATATTACTTGCAAATTGGCAATGATAGAAAAAGGGGAATGTTGTATTACAGAGAAATCTTTCACTATTTCCTTTAATTTATATATTTTTATTTCCTATACTTGTACAGCTGATTTCATATTTTTCAATTATTAGGACCAATGTTGACAGTCTATTTATGTTGCACAACTGTTGGGCTCAGTCGCTCTAAAGATCAATGGGGATATGGAAGGTAAACCAAGGGATCGTGGGATCATTTGCATCCCTAGTCCTTGCACGTGATTTTAGAATTTTCAAGGAAGAGTTTTATATGGTGACCCAATTTCGAAAAATCAAACCCATTCCTCTTTAGGGTTAATTTTGTGTTCAATACTCATTTTCCAAAACTGTTGTGGTCCATTTTACCCTCCACTTAATTTTTTTTCAAAGGATCAAAACAATTTTTTTCACTTTTAAAATGTAAATGATAGAATTAATTTGTAGAAGTTAATGTCTATCTTACCAAATCAGATGATAATAATAATAATAATAATAATAAAAATATTAATTTATTTTGTTATATATAATTATCACTATAGGTATTAACTTTATATAACTTTGCTTTAGATTATTTTATTCTTTTTATATGTATTGTATATAGGGGTGGGCAAAAATATCCAAAAACTGAACCGAACCGGTTAACTGAACCGAACCAAACTAAAATTAACTGAACCATTACATTGGTTATTGAACCGAACCGTTATTTTAAAAACAGTTCATTAACTGAACCGAACGGTTAACCGAACCGAACCAAACTCAATTAACTGAACCGAACTATCAGTCTTGAGCTCCTGGGTATGCAAGTACTGGAATGTTGAATGAAAGAAGTGATGTGTATAGTTTTGGAATTCTTATTATGGAAGTGATTACTGGCAGGAATCCAGTTGAATATAGTCGTCCTGCAGAAGAGGTTCGGTTTGGTATTTTTTTTCATTATTGTGAACCTCACTGTTATTTTTTATTTTGTTTGAATCTAAAAAATCGAGATTTTCAGGTGAATTTAGTTGAGTGGCTCAAGAAGATGGTCAGTAACAGAAATCCAGAGGGAGTGTTGGATCCAAAGCTTCCAGAGAAACCAACTTCGAGGGCACTAAAGCGAGCTCTTCTTGTAGCCTTACGCTGCACTGACCCTAATGCTTGAAGCTGAAGATTCGCCATACAAAGAGGGAACATCATTTCAGCTTCAATTAATTCAACCTTAGTATAGTAATAGTTAATGAATAAGGAAGCATAGCATGTCTTGTCAAAAAAAAAAAGGGAAGCATAGCATGTGGATATATAGTTCCTTGGTCTTTGAGCGACAAAATCATCTTAAGCTACAAAATTAACTTAACCGAACCATTAGTCTTGAGCTATAAAATTATCAATGGTACACTTAATATAATCATAATGTTTGAATACCCTGCAATTAAATTTAAAAAGGACAAAAAAACACAATTAAAATACATTTCGGTTCAAAATTTTGGTTTTGGTTCGGTTCGGTTCAGTTATTAGGCAAGCAAACGGTTAACCGAACCATAACTTTGGTTCAGTTCGGTTAGTTCCAAACCTTAAACAGTTCGGTTCGGTTATTCCGAACCATTTCAACACTTCGGTTCGGTTCGGTTAATATGGTTAATCGAACCATGCCCACCCCTAATTGTATATATAAAATATAATAGGTAATATTAATAGGGAAGATATTTCCTAATGGATTGTCACTTTTTTAAATGAGTTCAATTTTTAGCTTCACTTCAATGGGTATACGACCCTCGTAATGAAAATGAGTTTGTTAATTTTCACCATGCTTCCCCGAGGAATGTGAGTGAGAGGATAAGGATAGTTAATATAATTTTAAATGTATGGATCCATCTGAATTTTAACCAATAAAAAATAGTGTGTTGCTAGCATTCCTTTTGAATGTTTCATAAAATTTCATTGGGTATTTGAAATCTTATAAATCCATGAAGTATTTCAAATCCTATAAAATTTACTTATAAATCCATTAAAATTCAAACTACAAAATCTTGATTATTTAAGTTTTCAAAAAAAAAATCTTACAAGTCATTACATTCTTGCATAGTCTTTTAAAATCCATAAGACTTTTAAAGCGAAAATTGTCTTTCAAAATCTCAATCCAAACCCCCCTTGGAAGCAATTTACTGAACTAAACAATGATCAAAGAGTGATACATGAGTAACCACGTAAGTGATTAGTTTTCCCCAAATTGAAATAAAAAATTTAATAGTAAGTTTCCCTAAACTATAGCTGATTACAATAAGTGGTCATTTACTGAAAAAACAGGAAAGAAATTTTAACCAATTGTACTGAACGTTAAGCCAACACACAACTTAGCAGGCAGAATATTACCCAATCAAGAGATCGATAAAGGCTTAAAGTGTGTGTGCATGTGTGTAGCATCTATCTAGTAGCATTGCATGCCTGTGTTCCTATGATGTAATGTAATGAATTGTAATACCTTACTCTCCACTTCTAACAGCTCAGAAATAAGGTCTTCTATTTCCGCCTCCGTTAGAGGTTCCTGCATGATGAGCATAGAAAATGGAAAATTAAAAAAAAAACTCTAAAATTTACATCGGGAAAGTTAACACATACAGCTAGGTTTCTACATGAGTATACCAAATTTTATCATCAAAAAGTTTAGAGAAAAAATGATAATAACAGACAAAATGTATACATGACTGACCTCAAGATGCAATTTGTCATCAATTTCAGAAGGCGAAGATCCCTCATCGTCTGAGTCGTCATTTGCAGAACCACCAGAAGCACTCTCAACATTTACCACTTCATCCCCAGGTATTCCCTCCATATCTGGTAAAATTACTGTAAATGACAGACAAACATACAAGATTACATGTTAAATTGGATGGTCCTACAAGAGATAATTTACAGAGTAGAAGATAGACCAACTGCAAACCCAAAATTTAATATAATGTGAACTGCACATCCATGGATTCAAAACACCCATATTAATCCAAGTTTACCAACAAATTACACAAACAAATACACCATATCTTAGGATAAACAGTTAAGTGACCAATCAATCAACTTTTCAAAGTTTAAAAAATCATGAATTGGGCGGAAAAACACCAAACCCAAAGTACATCAAACATTCAAGCAGCACAAAACTACGCTCATATTTCAGAAATTAGATAGATTACAATACACACACACTTTTTCTTAATGCAATGCAAACAAGCTCACTAAAACTCACAAGCAGGGTCTACAACCTATCACGAAACGAAATCAAGTATCAACTTGTAATAAAAAGACAATTACTGATAATCAAGACATGCCATAAATAGTTTCCGAGAAATCCGCCTTAATTGTGGCCGCCCTTGTGGTCCACTACTTGACCACATTGTCTGCTTTCATTGCCGTAATAAAGCGCTTTTAGTGTTCAGGGTCGCCGTGTTGGTTTAGTCACACATCGCCTAGAGATATTGCTTTCGTAGTGCTTATAAAGCATAGACAGTTCTTGGATAAATAGTCAAGTGACCGAATCCCGACAAATGCACTAAAAGAAACCGAATCACGAAGTACGTCAAACATTCAAACAGCACAAAATCATGTTCTTTTTTCAGGAATTTGATAGTTTACAAGCCACGCGTTTTTCTTAAAGCGGTGCAAAGAAGCCTGATCTCCATGACACAGTCTCATCAAAACTCACAAGCAAGGTCTACGACCCAGAACAAAAGTAAAACCAAATATCAACTCGTAATAAAAAGACAGTTATTGACAATTAAGACATGCCAAAAAATCAGAAACAACCGTTGGAAAAATTGGCCTTTATCTCGGCCACCCTTGCAGTCTATTATTGGACCACATCGTCAGCTTTCATTGCCGCGTTAAAGCGCTGAATGGCCGCGTGAGTTTAGTCTCACATCGCCTAGAGATACTACCGTTAATTGCTTGTAAAGTTTAGGCAATTCACACCTTCCAAACCAATTACACTGGATGGAATAAATTAAAATAAAATAAAATAAAATAGGTTAACATTCAAAATTTAGTGTTTAAAACCTAACTACACTATTACATTTCATTTTACACTATACCACCGACCTAAAAGCCAAAATTCGAAGAGTGATTGTACAAAACAATAAGAAAATAAAAATACTCAACAATAAAAGGAGGTAAAAATACAGAAACAAATGAATGATGAATAATAAACTTAGTTTAATCAGTGTAATACGAATATCTATCTATGTTGTAATGTGAATTGGAAGGAAAAGGTAAAAAATGAAGAAAAAGAATTGAAGGATTTTCTTCTTACTGTTTGTTTGTGGCGGAAAAGAGCTTTTGCTTCTGAGTTATGGGTGGACAACGGACGGTTTCGGCCGGTTTTCGGGCTCAAAACTCAAATCCGAGCCAACCCGCGGGTGCTATAAACGGTTCGGTTGACACGGCTTACAGATATGAAAGGAAAAAAAACATTGCAGATGCCCAGTTCCGATCAGAAATATCTGAAGAAGATGAACCGGCGTTTTTCTGTTAGGGTAAGGATTTGTACTGTGACTTCTGAAAACAGATGAAGAAGGAGGAGGAGGAGGAGTGTAGCAAAGTGAGAGAAAAAAATGAGTTTACTACAATCAAACTTGTTTCTCGTACATAGGCGAAAATGAGTTTTCTTTGTTTTTAGGGTTTTAATTAAAATCAAATGAAAAATGTTTTTAATGTCGAATATATATTAAGTGTGTGTAAATGAAATTTATCAAATTAAAAATAAAATAAAACAAAAATAGTCATGTAATAATGTTGTTTCATTAGTAGGGGTGAAAATAGCCGACCAAACTAGATTTTGTAAAATGAGAAAATATTCATTTTGTAAAAGATTGATAACCGACAAAGTTAATCGCGATGGTATACTTATACTTACGGTGTTAATTCTTTCTTTTTTAGTCATTGTTTCGATAAACAGAAGATCTAATGATTTAAAATAAATTGTGATACGATCGCGGTTTTTTTAGTTATTTATTTTTGTATGTGCAAATTGACTTTTAGAAAGCGTTGTGTGGTCTACTAGTTTAATTAAAGGTATATTTTATATACTTGTCGAGAAAAAATAAATCTAGTTGATATTAAAGTTTTTTCAAATGAGACAAAATCAATTCGTTTCATTATTCAGTCAATAGTTAATACAAGAAGAAACATAATCAAAAATTTGGTGATTGGCATAAGAAATTGTCGTTTTAGCTAAATAATGAGTTTTCATATTTGTTTGTCTCCTTGCAAACGTAACATCAAAGTTGCAACTTGATATTGACAGGCATCTAATATTCAAAGCCTCTTAGTTCTAGCATGGATATTTTTGAATTAATGAGTAATGTCACGCTTTGTATTCCTAGCTTCTAAATCCAATGTGTCGCATTCATCAACATTGTTGCATCGCCTTCATGAACTTGCATGTTGGATCGGGACCATCAAATTAGCGTCTTCGCAAACGTTCTAGCAAATAAAGAAGTTAACATAAACACGGCAAAAAACTCTTTATGGACCAGCGATTCATTGATTAAATCTCTCAAATTGCTTGCAGACTGAATTTTTGAATTATTATGAACAACCTGCCATTCATCTTGTAGCATTTGAACTAAATGAATAATTTGTGCAGTCTATTTTTCTGTTCCATATCTAATCATTCATTTTCTTCCATATACCCCATCGAGTCAAATTGTCGCACACAAGTTTGCATGATGGAGAATAGACTTGCATTAATCCAACAATCAACGCTGATTTTGGCGTTGAAAGAAAATGCGCCACTCGGTTGCTACATTACCTTCACGCAGCTCACAATTCATATGATAAGCAACATGTTTCTCAATCAACCTATCCCGCGTCAGAAGGCACCGTCTGCAAATTTGTCACATAAAATTACGAACTTTAGGAGGCACATATCAAGGGGGCAGTGACGGATCCTGAAATTTCAATATGCAAGGTCAATGTCATTGATCATATATGAAAATATATAGATGCATGAGAGATAAAATGCTAACACCATGTGATTAAGAAGACATTAGAAATTATAAAAATTTCACCATTGTATATAAAAGGTTAAAGTCATCTTATCATCTATAAATTATAGTTCTCTTTGTGACTTTATATTTTGAAAGCCTTGTATTATTTTTTCATTTTCAACACTGTCAAACAAGTCACTTTCTATATATGTTACCAGACAGCCATTCAAAAATTCATCTCCTATCTAGTTGCACAATTCATTCTTCACATATGTTGGTTTGGGATGGACTAGGCTCTCTAATTCCTAGAGGTTTGTTAGTTTTATGTAGTTACTTTCTTATGGCAACGATTTGTTAATGTAACTATCGTTGTTGACATAGAATTATCATTGGTGTTTATTCATATATGAACCTGTATCTATCAAATTGTTGTTGTGATTTGGGTATGTGAATATTTGTGAATTCATGATGTTGATATGTTAAATTCATGTTCTAATTCTGTTTATTTTGTATTTTTGAGTTCTATGTTAAAGTGAGTAAGAATCATGAAAGTTGATGCATAAATTGATGTTTTGATGTGTTATAAGTGCTTAATTGAAGTGCATTGACCTTGGGTAATGTTTTCTATCACTTTGGGTCCGATGGGAATCAAAAGAAGAGATTTTTGGACAATCTTGGTGAATCACCAAGAGCCAAATAGGGCTTTTTGTATTGGTCGCAACGCCTGCGCCTGAACTGGCGTTAGGCGCCCTATAACACGAGAGTTAGCGCCCATTGCCCACTAATGGGTCATTTCCACCCTTTTATGTTATGAATTGAGTTTACGTGTCCTCATGAAAGTTGTAGATGTGAATGTTAGTTTTCACTTGCCTTTTAATTTGACTCCATTTGAACAACTACAACTTGAGATATGATCAAAATACTGCACATGGATCATGTTGTGTTTTCGTGGAATTTCAACACCATTCCTTTAGTGGACTATAAAACACCATTAAAACAATAATGAGCCTAAGATAGAGGTAGATAGAAGAGCGTACGACCATAATTAATAATTAAAATGGTGAAGTGGTTTAAGACGACTTATTGTTAATAAGTTGGATTGGAATAAGGATTATGATGGTTAGAAAGGTTTTAAGGATGGAATTTAGAACATGTTTCAGTATAGTCGGTGAAATAGCCCTGGGGAGAACTTGGAATGCATTAACGTATTCAAATTTTAGGAAGACAAACTTAATGAAGTAATTTTCATTCGAAACGAGTGAGGATAAGCAGAGAAACTTAGCAACTTCGATAATAGAAATTAGATGATGAATTGAATTGGCAAATTAGTAAATGACGGGTTGTTTTATTTGACATATTTTATTATTTTTTACTTTGTTTTTTTGGTTGTTTTTAAAAACAAAAATCAAAACTATTAAAATAGGAGAGATTCTGATTGTTGGTTATATATAAACATATTTTGAATTATATAACCGAACACATCTGAACTGTTTTGGATTATAAAATTCGAAAACCCATAAACATTTTTGTAAAACAAAATAGTGAGAAATTGATAAAGTGAGAAAATTAACGGTCTTTACCAAAACTTTAAGATAAGTTTTATTAGGAGACAAGCAAATAGTGTTGCCCATCTTCTAGCAAGGGCGTCATTATCTTATGATAATCCCCATGTTCATGACCATGTGCCATCTTATATCGAGACTGTTATTATTAATGAAATGAGTCAAATTTGAGAATTATTTTGTTGTTTTGATTAAACTTTGAGAATTATTCTACTTATGAATTGCGCTCATTTAAAAATATTAATAATTTTGTTACTTTTATTTCATATTTAGTTTTTTTTTACATATTAACATTAATTAAATTATAATTTCAAGTTGTAATAAAATTAAATATGAATGAAATATTAATGTGTGAGGAAAAGTTACGAGCTCAACATGAGTTTTTTAGTGTTCACCATTAAAATAAAAAATGAGTTAGTTATTTTAAGACGATCTAGTATAACGAAACTCACAAAATAATCATTGGTAGAGTTCACCATTAAAGGTGCTTTAAGAATTACAAGGAATAAAAATAAAAGTTGTATAAACTAATTAATAAAATAATTGAATTAAAGAAGAAGAAAACGTTTTAGCCTAAAAGTAAATATGTTTTAATTTTACCTTGACCCAGCTTTTTTTTGACCTTATCTTCTCCTTTCAAGGGCAACTGGGCTAAACATGTTTGTAAAAAGCTCTTGCATTGATAAGGAACTTAGTTTTTATGAAGAAAAAGTCTAAAAAAGAAGCTTTGATGAAAGTCGATTTTCTTAGCGTTTTGACACCTACACGGAGCTTAGTTCACACAAGAATGTTCCACAAATCAAGCGTTAAAACGCAAACTCGCCCAAGCATACGCTTTTAGGTACCAAAATTGTATAAACTCAGACGTAAACTTGTTTTTTTTTGTTAAAATCAAAAAGTTGACCGAGTTAACACAACTCAATATCGGTAAAATCGAGTAAACTCATGTGAGTTTGCGAGTTTACCTTTTAAAAAAATAGTGTTTTTTGTTTTTTTTTACCGATTTTCAATTAAAATCCAATTCATTTTTAAAGCTCAGCCCAATATCACGCAGTGTTAACGCGCGGCGCTTTTTTTCTTCTTTTCAAAAAGCGTACAACACAATGTTTCTCTTCTCTTCTTCTTCCCCAACGTTCTCCAAACTGAAACCCTAACCTTCTTCTCAAAACCGATTGTGACGCCGATTACGGTTGCGGCGGTGGTGTTTGTGTTCAGGGTGGTGGAAGACATCTTTTAAAAATTTATTATATTTACGAGGACCAAAAACTTATTTAACCCTATTAAAAAACAAGAAGAAGAATTTGTCAAAAAAAAGCAAAAAGAAGAAGAATACGTGCGTAAGTAATCATGTTTGTGGTTGTGGCTTGGCTCTCGCCTCAACCGTGTAGTCGATGCATCTTCGGTTTATACCATTCTTGCTTGTGTACCGTCACAATGCTCTCCGTAGATTGCAGATATGTTTGTTGCAGCAGTTGTTCATACTTTGAATGCTATTTGGATGTCCCTCAACAATTTACGCTTCAACGATGTCAAAACAAGTATTGATGCGACAAAGGTAAAAATTGATTATTCTGTTACTACGAGTGGTAATAATTCTTATGGTTGTTGCCTTGCTTTGAATTCAAGTTTCCTAAACTCTTTTTTCGGTTTCTCCCCATCGTCGATGAATTAAAGAAATCTTGACAGTTTATGGAAGCCGCCCACGCCCCCTTGGTTCAAGGTAAATACTGACGACTCAGTGTTTGGTTCGAATGCTGCATGCGGGGGTATTTTTTGGGACCATTTGGAAATTTTTCTTAGGACTTTTTCTTGTAATTTATGCGTTAACTCCATGTTTAATTCAGAAGTATTGGGTTATATTTATGCCTTGGAATATGCAGCTTTGAATGAATGGGGAAACATTTGGTTGGAAAGTGACTCCACTAGTGCTTTATTGTCTTTTAAGAATACTCTATTGTTCCTATTTCCCTTCGAAATAGGTGGCATAATGCGCTTCGGCTCGGTGTTTAGATGATATCATCGCATATTTATCGGGAAGAGGATTGTTGTGCTGACAAGGTTGCTAATATGGGGCACTTTATTCAGGGTGCAGTCTAGCTGTCTGAGTTGCCGCAGGATGTTCACGAGGATTTCTTTAGGGATGGATTTGACTTGCCTAATTATATATTCCCGTAGATGTTTTATTTCTTTCTTCTTTTGCATTTTATGAGGGCTTTGGGTTGGTCTCCCCCTATTATATATTTATTAATAAAATTTTTCGAGTTTGGCGGTATAGGATAGAAGGGTCCTCGTGGTGCCAACCTAGTTGGGACGTTGACGATTCTTCTTCATGCATTCCTTTCTCCTGCTTAGCAAAAAAAAAAAAGGAACGGTGTCTTATGTCATAAATACTTTTGGACATACCAATGTAATGTTAAACAATTTATAAGCATAACGAAATGGATTGAAAAAAATTAATAATAGTGTTCCATGATTTAAAAGATTAATTTGTAATTAATTTTTTTTAGACTAATATCTAAAAAAAACTTAGAAGTTAATTTGTTATAAAAATCTAATTTAAATGATCTTAGATGATATTTTACCAATAATTGTTTTAATAAGAATAAAAAAATAAATAAACTATATGATTGTAATAATAGTCTCTCGGGTGTTCTTCGCTAAACCCATTTCAAAAATCTCAGGATAACGCTGCTACTCTACTACAACACTTGTACTCAAACTCAAAAATTCAAGCTCAATGTATATGTAAAACTGATTCATGGATTCCATTCTCTATTCTTCTTCACCATCTCTTCGATTTCCATCACACCTTCCTTTCACCTCTTTCCGCCCCCTTCCAAATCATACACTCTTCTTCAAACCACCACGCGCTTCCTTCACTCTCTCCGCAAATCAACAAAACAACACCGTTTTATCCCAACCAACTAACTCAACCGTTGTTTTATCCCAATGCTGTTTAACAAAACAACTCATTCGCGCGTTATTCTGTTTCGCCGTCGGTGTTTCCACCTTCGGAGCATTCCAAATTGCGCCGGCGTTCGCAATTCCGACGATTCAATTTTCGAGTAAGAAGAAAGAGAAGAAGAATCAACACGAATATTATGATTGCACGCAAAAAGTGTTGGAGACTGTGACGAGTTTGTTGAGGACTATTGAAGAGGTTAGGGAAGGGAACGGTGATTTTGAAGATGTGAAACGAGCTTTGGAGTTTGTGAAATTGAAGAAAGATGAAATGGAGAGAGAGATTCTCGAGAGGATGCATCCGGTTTTGATGGATTTGAAGGAGGAGTTGAGGTTGTTGAAGATAAAGGAAGGTGAGATTAGTTGGGAGATGGCGGAGGTGACTAGGGAGTATAGAAATTTGATTAGGAGGGAGATGGAAATGATGGATAAGGTGGTGAATGAGGTTGAGAAGAAGGTGTTGGACAAGAGAATGGGGGAGTTGGAGAAGAAGTGGAATGAGATTTTGGTGAAAATTGATGAAATGGAGGATGTCATTTCGAGGAAAGAGACGGCGGCGTTGAGTTATGGGGTGTTGGAGATTTGTTTTATTGAGAGGGAATGTGAGAAGTTGGTGGAGAGATTTAAACTAGAAATCAAACAGAAGAAAATCGAAAGGTTGAATTCTATGATTTCATAACTTGATAATGCATTCATTTTTAACATTAATCACATGTCATGTGTGTTTCTATTCATTATTGTAGTTTTCTATGTGTAATTATATGGATATGGAGGTTTTATGTGATAAATAGTTAAGTTAAGGGAGTGGCCTGGTGGTTTATGACTTGGGACATAAGGAGTGTGCTCTTCTCTAGGTGCTAACAATTCTTGAGTTGGGCCAGTCCATATAGGTTTTGTTCTGGCTTCAATTTGGCCCGAGCCAGTGGATGGTGAAATTGGTCTCTTGGATTAGTCGGTCCTTGGACCAGATACCGAGTTTTCAGAAGAAAAAAAAAAGAAGTCAAATTAAGGATGGATTTTAGGTTTTTTAGGCTGTGACTTCTCTACTATTTAATAATTTTGGAATATTTGTAGTATCTTGTTACCGTTGTTTATTTACTTGGCCGAAGTGCTTAGTTGAGGTCTTGAAGAGAGAAGTTGACTTTACATCTTGACTGGGACTGAATCTTATATCTTGAAATTGTGTTTGAATTGGGATATCTTAGAATTAAGATCGTATACTACTGTTGTTATCTTAATCGATTTGATTGACAGCGACACAATTTGTTTTCGATGTTGGATGCAATAGCTTTGTTGGTTGCATAATGTCCTGTCATGCTAGTTAGTTTTCCAACAACTCTGTTGAAACTGTATGTGATTATGCAATAATGCAAACATTTTTCATGTGGTTGCAGTTCATTCACAAGCTCAGTTAACAAGCTATCAAAATCCGTCATTCAAGAAGACTTGGAAACTGTGCAAAGAAAGCAAATAGAGCAAACTATTCTTCCTAGCATTGTGGATGTTGATGATCTCGGGCCATTCTTTCATCAAGACTCCGTAGATTTTGCCCAGCATTTAGAAAGAAGTCTCAAAGACTCAAGGGAGCAGCAGAAGAATTTAGAGGCCCAGATAAGGAAAGATATGAAGTATGACAAGGAAAAGCATAGTGTTGTGTACTCACCTGAAGAAGAGGTGATTAATGGTTTACTTATTTGTATTTTCCATGAACGATTCTTTGGAATTCAAGAAACAAAAATGTCATATGATTCTTTGATATTCATTAATAATAATCTGTCTTTTTTTTGAAGGCATAATAATCTGTCTTGTTAGTTAAATATCGTAAATATTATATTCGACTCTCATGTTTTTTTCTGCACATCAATGTTGAGGTGTTGATGGTGGATATGTTATTTTTATATGTTTTTCTGCACATCGGAAAGCATTACTGCGTTCCTTTCACTACTCACTACTTATCCATTGCAGGAAAGGATTCTTTTGGACCGAGATAGGGTAGTGTCAAAGACTTGGTACAATGAAGAGAAAAATAGATGGGAGATGCATCCAGTGGCTGTTCCTCATGCTGTCTCAAAAAAGCTAATAGAGCATGTTCGGATTAGGTATGATGGGCGTGCAATGTATATTGCATTGAAGGGGGAGGACAAAGAGTTTTATGTAGACATAAAGGTATAACTGTATATGCATCTGTGTATATTCTTCTATTTCTTATTTATTTTAAATTTATTGTATGGTGATTATTTGTTTGCTTTCATATTTCAGGAATTCGAAATGCTTTTTGAAGATATTGGGGGTTTTGATGCGCTATATAGGAAAATGGTAGCCTGTGGTATTCCAACAGCTGTGCATCTAATGTGGATTCCTTTGTCAGAGTTAAGTGTGCGCCAACGGATTTCTGTGATATTAAGGTTCCCTCTTCGATTTTGGAGTGGCCAGTGTTCTGAAACTGTCTTGACTACAAGAAATTTGATCTTTGACAATATTAAGAAAATGACTGATGACATAATGACAGTGATAGGGTTTCCTATTGTGGAATATATACTCCCTGACCCGGTATCCTTGAGCCCAAAACTCGCCATTTGCTAATTCAGGTTATTGGTTTGGAATAATAAGTTTTTGAAACATTTGTTGTATTATGATGATACAGGTGAGGGTAAAATTGGGAATGGCTTGGCCAGAAGAAGAGACAATGAACACTCCATGGTACTTGAATTGGCAATTAAATGCAGAAGCAAGCGTTCAATCCAGACGAGAAGATGGTGGTTTTCAATGGATCATGTTGTTTATTGCAAGAGCTGCTTTTTCAGGATTTGTTTTGATTAACGTGTTCCATTTTACGAGGAGAAAAATTCCAAGACTTCTTGGTTATGGTCCTATGCGAAAAAATCTGAATAGGAGGAAACTTGAGCGAATGGTATAAGTTTGTTCTTGCAGTTAGCATACGCTTAACCTCATGATATCAAATTTCCTTTTTTTTGAAGGGTGGAGCTAAAAGTGTAGTTTGTAACTTCTGCTTTTATATATCTGCATCTCTTTGTTGTTTTAGGTTGAATGATGTATATAGTTTGTTAGTTCTTTCTCTCTCTACATAGATAGATAGGTAGATAGATGGACAGATAGATAAATAAATACATAGATCTTACGACAGAGACCATGGTGCAACTTATAGTTATGCATTATAATTATAATTTTCATTGCTGTTTTTCAGGCTTATTACTTTAACGAAAGAAAGGAACGTATGAGGGATAGGAGAAAGGAGGGTGTTGATCCCATAAAAACAGCTTTTGAGCACATGAAGGTTAAAATTTTGCAATTAATTATTTTCTGTTTTAATACTGTTTACTATTCATCTAGGAAAAACTGTAAGACTTGTAGCTGTCCTGCAGAGGGTGAAGAAACCACCAATACCATTGAAGAACTTTTCTAGCATTGACTCTATGAAAGAGGAAATCAGTGAAGTTGTGGCATTTTTGCAAAATCCAAGGGCATTTCAAGAAATGGGAGCGCGGGCACCTCGGGTATGATGTAGCATGAATATTTTACAATATGACCAGGCATTATTGTCTTTTTTCTTTATTTTAGTAGAAAAATCGTGATATAAACATTGTCTTTATCAACTTTCAGATTCTTTCTGTTGCCTTGTAGTTTTATGCACAGTTTTTTGTTTTTCGATTAAAGAAACCAAGAAATTACTCAAAAATGCTTAAGTGAACCATGTTTGTTTGGTCCCCTTAAGAGTAAGAAAAGTTATGGGATTTTACATCAATTCTTCTTAAGTTTTCTTTCACCCCACAAATTTTCATTTGGCTAATTATAAAAGTAAAAATTTGAGGTACCTTCTTACATCCAATGTTGTATGCTTCATTCACACACAGCATTTGTTTCTTGTGTTTTCCGATGAATTTCGTGAATTAATCATTTATTATTATTTATATAAAATAAATTGAAATGTAAAACAACACGGACTGTATACCATTTCATTAGAGGTTCCCTGATTTCAATCAATTCCATTAAGCTCTTCATTTTGGGTCCATAAATACGAGTCTTGATGTTGGGCCACCCACATATCTCTGGTCTCACAATATTCACAATCTGGATGTCCAATCAAAGTTTGAGGAGTGTGGTAAAGGTCTCACATTGGCTAGATTCATTGCCATAATGCTCTGTATAAATGGTTCAGACAATCGTTTCCCCTTGAGTTAGCTTTTAGGGTTGAGTTAGGCCAAGTCTATTTTCAATTCTAATAATTTCAAGCAAAGTAACTTGTGGTTGAATGTCTTTCCAAACTGTTTCATCATATAACAACTGTTAAATGCACTATGGTTTGCAGATGTCTATATTAACTGCTAAGATCCGTACCTGGGAACTTTTTATATTGCAGGGTGTTCTTATTGTAGGTGAGAGGGGTACGGGCAAAACGTCTCTAGCAATGGCTATAGCTGCTGAGGCTAAGGTGCCTGTTGTTGAAATTAAGGCCCAACAATTGGAGGCTGGGATGTGGGTTGGACAAAGTGCATCCAATGTTCGTGAATTGTTTCAAACAGCAAGAGATTTGGTTATACTCTTTAAACCTCCTTAATGTCTACTATTATTACAGTTTTCTCAGTTCTTACCCTTTATTGTTTAGATTTCTACTTTTCTTTTATTTGAATCAAATAAGTAATTAGTCCAAAGTTACCCATGAGGTGTCAGCTTAGTGGTAAGAGTTTGAATTTGTAACCTCAAGGGAAATAGTTCAAATTCCCTCGGAGACGGTGTAAAATGACCATCGGTACCACATTAATTAATCAATAATAAATTCCCGTTTCCCAATTTATTTATTATTATTTTTATAAGTAACTAATCAAAGTAGATATATTCACTAGAAAATACTTTGGTCTAAATGCCTGTTAATATTTACTTCGCATTAGCAAGTTTCATTTGGCTTTTGTTGTTATCAAAATTTGATCAATTTATTTATTATTCATGTGTTCTGATAGTTATGTAAGTCATGTGTATATGTATGTTTGTACCAGTAGTTTTGGAATCGAAGTAGCTAGTCCAATGATTAATGAGCCCCATTTCTGCTTTGGTTGCCCCTCAAAATCTGAAATGGGTGTAAACCCAGTCAAGGCCCTAGATATAATATAATATTCAGTTTTTTAGATACCATTTCAAATCATGTATGTTAAATTTATTATCAAAATATAAATTTGCTAGGTTGAGAAAACAACATTGCGAAATGTCTTTATTTGGATATTAGACAAGCATATGATAATGTTGTAATACTGTTCATCTATTTTTCCTTCTATTTTTCTGGTTGGAGCTGTGGACTTGTGGGCTAACTATTTAGAATGTACATAAATTCTCCTTAGTTTAATATCCTGCTGTTTGTCTAAACTTGGTTTCCATTTATGCACACTATATACTAGCCTGGTTGTATGAGTTTGTTAATCTTGAGTGCGAGATTACCTGTCTCTTCTTTTCCTGATTTGTTTGTAGCTGCTTGTAGGCTCCTGTAATATTGTTCGTGGAAGATTTTGACCTATTTGCTGGTGTACGTGGAAAATTTATCCACACTGAAAATCAAGATCATGAAGCTTTCATTAATCAATTGCTTGTGGAACTTGACGGGTATATATATTTTAGGGTTCTTTTGACTAACTGAGTTTGATGATAAGCTTGGATGTAAATATTTGTTGATCACTGTTTGTTATACTATGCAGATTTGAGAAACAAGACGGTGTTGTTTTGATGGCTACTACAAGAAATCTTAAGCAAATTGATGAGGCCTTGCAGAGGCCAGGTCGCATGGATAGAATATTTCATCTTCAAAGACCAACACAGGCAGAGAGAGAAAACATTTTGTACTCAGCAGCGAAGGAAACCATGGATGATCAGCTTGTCGAATATGTAGACTGGAAAAAGGTTTATCCAAAATTCTCTTTTTTTAATAGAAACATACATAATATTTTTTAACAGACAACATGAAAAGTTCAACTCTGGGTATTACACGATACCCAGCAAAACAGAAAAGTGAGATACAACAAAGAACAAGAAAGATATTGAATGCTGCTAGAGTACCCAGTCTCTGCATATTTATTGTAAATGGTGATTCTACTTACCAGCTGAATAAAGGTACCAAAGAGAAGCAATGAATAAAATCATATGCTGAACAACAAGTAACAACCATATGTTTGAGCATTCTGCTCCAACTGAAGACACTAAAGAACTGCATAAACTTGTTACCTTTATAACAAAACTTCTCCAAAGTAGAGGGAGCATTCCCAGTGCCCACCAAGAGGCCCAATTTTTTTTTGGGTAGTGTTAACTTGTGGCCTAAGGGCACATGTTAAGAAATCCAATAAAAGAAATATTCCCTTAAACTTTGTGCATTCAATTTATTAAAACATTAAAAATTAAATTTAATGCACGTGTTCCAATACATTATTTCTACATTTGGCTTCTAAACTTGTGCCTTAAGGGCACAAGTTAACATTTCCCTTTTTTTTTCCTTTTCAATGAGCATGTAGCTGCCTTACAATGTAAAAATATAAGTGGTTTACTTTCTTTGATTCCCATCGACCCTCAAATTCTATTTTTAATATGAAAATAAATATTAAGAACATCAATAGCTTTTCGACATGTGTATCCAACACAAATAACTTATAGAATTTAAGTGCTTGTGTCATAAGTTTTCATATGATTATAAGTGCTTAGTGAATAAGCATTTAATTAAGCAATTATCCCTACATCCCTTATGCGGATAGCTTATAGAATGATAATACTTCACCTGATCCTATGAACACAAGGATTGAAAGCAAATGAACAATGATGAAAATAGAGGACACTAAGAAATTAAGAATGATGATGAGACAGAAGAACTTGACTTGGTTCATAACTGGTAACTGACATTTTAATAGTCTAGCTTAATAAAAGATAGATCAGTCCATAAAAATATAACCCTTGAATGCTCTTTACTAGTTTTTTGGTACTTGGTTACGACTGATGTTTGCTTCTACCTCTGGACTCAAAAAGCTACTCATTTTCAGGTTGCTGAGAAGACGGCTCTTTTACGACCTATCGAGTTAAAACTTGTTCCCATAGCTTTAGAAGGAAGTGCCTTCCGGAGCAAAGTTATTGACACAGATGAAATAATGAGCTACTGTAGTTTCTTTGCAGTAAGAATTGAGTACTTTATGTTCGCATTACATAAAATAGGGAAATATTGATTTTGTCATTGGATTCATCACTATGGGCTAATTTTTTCTCTCCTTTGCCTCAAACCCTCCTCTCCTCTCCCTAGCTAAAAGCCGAATATAATTCTAGGTTTTTGTGCTTCCAATTTCAAGTGGTTTTACTTTACACATCAAGCCAGCTGACATCTCATTTAATAACTAATACGAACATTGTCCACATTTGTTTGTATTTTACTTCATATTTATGCTTGGAAAAATAGTCTCAGAATTTATGCTAGGTGACCTGCTGATGCAGGAGGGTTTTATTAGTAATTTAGTAGTATTTATTATTTAGCCAAATCTTAGTAATTTTCTATTATTATTTCGTTTTATTTTATTTTGGCCCGCGGGTTTGTTATTTCTTTCATTATATAAGCAGAACTTATGTAGCCTAAGAGACACACTTTTATTCATTAATAATATTAGAGACTTTTCTCTCAATTCTGGTGGATTCCAGAAACCCTTATTTGATAGGTTTGTCGCTTGCAACCCTATTTTCACAAGTTTGTCGCTCGCAAACTTGTTCTTTTCTATCTAGGTTTAGCGCTTGCTAACCCTACGCTTTCGTAGTGCGTCAGTTGGTATCAGAGCAGGTTTCTCCTGTTCTTTCCCTAACGTGATCAGCCATGGGAGATCAACCGGTTACGAGGGCAGAATTTGACAGTTTAAATACGGCTGCCAAAGCTCTGTTAGATCAGATGGTGGCGTTGACAGCTAAGATCGGCAACAACAACAACCGCAACTACAACAACAGAAACAATCAGAACAGGAGATGTGAACCAATTAGGGTTCGTGGTAGAAACAATCAAATTATTGAGGATTCAAATTTTTCAAAGGTGGAGAAAACTGATTTCGAAGAGATAATGT
>Ga0228710_1005200_pt1 | contig 20271 bp, 10 predicted proteins | sample MedpolnodulmetaG_FD_177995 | JGI IMG/M metagenome (GOLD analysis project Ga0228710, IMG submission 177995) | Root nodule microbial communities from Medicago polymorpha collected in Santa Monica, California, United States - pink nodules | ecosystem: Host-associated > Plants > Roots > Nodule... | reverse complement strand
GGGGGGGGTAGATGGAGTTGCGTGGAATTAGAGAATGAGGTTGTTTGCGTGGGAGGAGATGTTCGTGAGGGAGTATGTGGATTATTTATCTAACGTCATTTTGCAAGATGAGATGATGGACTAGTGGGTTTGAAAGCTTCATTCCTCCCAACGGTACACGATCAAAAGTGCTTACAATTATTTGACAGCGGTTGAAGTTGTTGATAATGGTGGTCGATATCATGTTTTGTGCCTTAAAGTGGTCCCACTCAAAGTTGATTTTTTTGTGTGGAGGTTGTTTCTAAATCGACTTGCAACTAAAGACAACCTACATAGATGTCACATTCTGGCAAATATGGATTTTTATGTTCGGTCGGTGTGATAATGTGGAACATCGGGGTCACTTTTTTTTTTAATGTAATTTCTACAATCAACTTTGGTATTTAACTTATGGATGGCTAGGCATCACTCGTGTCGCAGGATGAATTACAAGCTCATTCTATTCAGTGGGAAGGAATTCTTTCGAGTCACTTTATCTCCATTGAAGATCCAAACCATTAAATGCATTCTCTCTCTCTCTCTCTCTCTCTCTCTCTCTCTCTTGCTTTTAATATTAAACACTTTTTTATTTTTTGTTTTGAATGGTTGTGATTTCACTAGTTCTCTCCATTCACTGGAAAGGATTGTTGGTCTATATGACCAATAAGATTGCGCGGTAGAGGGAGGGTGAATAGCGTTTTCAAAAAGTTTTCTGGAGTTTTCACAAAAAGATATTTGAATTGATTTGACTATTGGAAACAAGCTTGAACAATCACAACAATTGACAAAAGGATTAAAGCTATGTGCTAATAAGATTCAATATAGAATTGAGAGATTCACAATACAAATTTTATTACAATCAAAAGTTAAAGCTTCTTGAACAATTTGCAAAACTAGACAATTTCAAAATCAAACATATATGAAAATATAACACGCTGTCAATTAAAGAATACAATGCATATGCAAATTGAAGATATGAATAGAATTGAAACCAATTGATCCAAGCTAAGTTCTAAAACCTAATTCAAAGAATTAGATTGATTTTTATCAAAAACAACTTTGATCAATACAAGTTTCTATCCTAACAATTAATCAATTTAAATATGCAACAATCAAAAAATAAAGAAGATAAGGAAAAGAGGTAACACCGTTATTTTTATAGTAGGTCGCTCTTTTCCTCCTCGCTATAACTACGCCTACTCTTCTTGATGAAGTACACCTTCACCAAGGTCATCCACTAATTGTAACATTGTTCAAACCAATTTCCTTAAGAGAACCAACTTACAATTCCTATAAGCACGCTATCAAATCAATGTGGCTTAATGTACAAAGTGATTATAAGTAAAAGTGTTTAATCTTGAAGAATTTATAAACAATGAGTTTTTGAGACCTAGAGAGAATATATGTGAGTGATTCAATAGTTTGGGAGTTATTAGGAAGTGTGTGTGTGTATATATATAAAAGGGTGGCAAGTGCAAAATTTCGGCCAAAAACAACATAGTGAATCGATTCAGACAGCTAAATGACAAGCAAGATGACTATGAAGATTTCTACGCATCAGACACCTTTTGAATCGATTCAAATCTTCCCAGATGAAGATTGATACGATTCAAAATCTTATGAATTGATTCAACCAAAGTCAGAAAGTTTTCATGATACGATTCAACATAATTTGAATCGATTCATGTGATACTATTCAGAAAAACTGTGAATCGATTCACTGTGATACTATTCAAGAAAACTATGAATTGATTCATTGTGATGCTATTCATGAAAATTTGACTTGATTCAAGAGAAGTGACACAAGGAAAATGGACAAAAAGAATGCTTGATATGAATCAATGAATCATGAATCAAATCAGGCAATTCACGGAAGGATTTTCCTATACATGACAACACACAAGACATCAAGGAATCATATGGAACAATGAGGCTTGATTTCTAGGTACTTTAACATAGTTCTAAGCTAATATACCAAAATAAAACAATCATCAAATAAAATATCTAATTAACATCATCTAAGATCATCTAACTAACATCATTAAAACACAACCTAAAGCTAAACAAGCTTCAAGGATCCATTCCACTATTCAGTTTGGTGACCTAAGAGGTTTCTCTTAAAATTCCCGTACAACTTTAAATATTGTTTGGATTTCGGTACTCTTTATTATTTGGAAAGATCACGATGAGAGAATTTTTAACAACAAGACATCTAAATATAAATTTATGTCTCCTTATCTTTACTTTATTCAATTCAATACAATTGCTCAAAACAAAAACTTTTTTCAAATCAATTAAATTAATATAAATAAAGAATAATATTTTACAAAATTTTTTTTTGGTACAAATATTTTACAAATTAATATTCGATTAGATAAAAACCTTAACTTTCTTGGATTTATGTTGTTTAATATCTTTGGTCAACATTTTCTTCAATCAAGCATTTATTATACTTTAAAATGTATTTGAATATCTAAAGTTTTATATTAATTTTTTTTTTGGTCAACGTTTTATATTAATATTTAATACTCTCTTTGAATTTATTTTTATACTCTATAAAATAGTACATTTAATAAAATATATCAAATATAATAATAAATTTAATCTTTTTTTAATAACCAAATCATCCTATAAATATATGTTTCTCTTGTAACAATTATTTTAACCTTCATAAAACATAATTTTTTTACTTAAAAAAAAAAAAAAGATTAATCGAAGGTGTAATGTCTCTATTGATCCAAAAATTGCTTCTCATATGTGTGTTGACGTTCCTATCAATGCACAATGTTCTTGGAGTGCCCCGTCGCCATGTGAACATTGTTAACTCTTTGGAAGATAATTTGAACTTAACCATTCATTGCAAGTCTGCAGATGATGATCTTGGATCTCATCTTCTTCATCATGGTGATAGTTATGGCTTTAAATTTCTAAATGATTTTTTTGCTGATACACAATTTTTTTGTTCCTTTCAATGGGAGGGTGAGTTTAAATGGTATGATATATACATAGCAAGTAGAGATAGTAACAAATGTTACATTTGCAATTGGTATATACAAAAATCGGGACCATGTCGGGTTCTATATCCTGAGGGTTCAGGTTCTGAGTGTTTTCCTTGGAATATTAATCATTGATGTAATACATTTTGAACTTAATAAATATTGTATTTCGAGGGGTTGAGAACCCAATGTTTTATCTATCTTTGTACATCTTAATGGAATTGTGGAAACACATATATATGAGATGTATCAAATTAGATGAGTGTCATATTGTAAGAGGTGAAAGGATTAAATAATCACCATCAGATTAAATGTATGCCATCCCTCTTCATTTTCTCTGGCGAACTTCATCACGACCTATTTTTTGTACCACTCATACAATTAATTCCTCAATTTTTTCACAAGTTTTTAAATCAGATTAATAATTGTCAAAACACTATACAATTAATAAATTAAAAAATTCTTCCAGTCAAAAAAAAAAATTAACAAATTCTATAGTTCCTAAAATAAAGAAAACATAAATTTTGGGATTTGTTTCAAGACATTCAACTAATTACGAGAAACATAACACCAAAAAAATTAGGGATAACAAGGTAGAAACATGAGTTTTGGAAACGTTAAAAGTGCAGATGGAGAACGAGTGGAGTTGATGCGCGAAAGAGTAGATGGAGTTTTAGGTCTGAGTGATGAAGTTCGAGAGAGAGAAGACAAAGAATCACAATAGCATACACATTAGCATACATGTTTTATGACGTATTTGTTTACTTTTTTTTAAGGAACGTGTGTATTGACCTAGATCAGACTTTCTTTCGTTTTTTTTTTTTGGTTATTTTTTCGTTTGAGTGCAACGATGTTATTTTGTTTATCGTCTTGGTTTAACATTGTTCACGTTCTCATCTAATTGTGGGTTTGTTTGGTTCAGATTGACATATAGCTTTGATCCATTGCAGACTTAGTCAATAAATTGAGCGTCAATAGGTTATAGATTTGTATGCACGTGTATTTTGGTTACATTAATTGTTATATTTGTGGACAATTTCTCACTTTATACTATTAACTTAGATGATGTAAGTTTGTTCATAAATTCACTATTTTTCAATTTTAGAAAGTTTATTTTTTTTTATTTTCGATGTATTTTATCAATTTAAATAAATATTTGTTTGTATTAAAAAAAAATCTTCTCATATAATTTGAGTGCATTCACCACACAATTTCATTTGTATTCGAAATAAAAAATGTAAATTATTCCCTAAAAAAATTTAAATTATTCATATGCTTCATTGTTTTTGTAACCAAAAAAAAATATATACGCTTCATTGTTTTTGTACGTAGACACTTGAATAACTCTTATTTCTCTAGATTTTAAAATCAAAATTAAAGTGCCAAATAATCACAATACAGAAGTGGCATCCCAACGCCCAACTATGCTGGAGATAAGTGCAAATTGCAGTTTGAAAGTGTGTTTTAATTATCGATCCATGGAGATTTGGTAGTGTGAACTGAGCTATTTCTAATATTTTAAGTACGGGTTTGTTGAAAAGTTGTTTGTTTGAGGTAAAAGTTGGTGAAACTATTAGTTGAGAAAACTGTGATTGGATTAAGTTTTGCTCTTTAATCCTCTAATGTATTTTTTTAATCAACTATTTTTTTTGAAGAGTTAATCAACTATATAATCCTACTATTTCAATTATACCTTCCTTTATTGGTCTTGAAACATCTCGATGTCTCGTAGATAATGGAAGATCTATTTTATCCACTAACTTTCGATATCTTGTTCTGTTAGATGATAAAATAGTATTGAGTTGCCATAATATTTATGATTGTAAACCTAAATTTGCAAATTAGCATCTACAAATGTTTCTATTCCATGTCCTTTAGAGAAAAAAAGTCTATGTTTAACACTTTTGAAATCAAAAGATCAATTTCGAATCGCACGTTGGAAAAACATCAAGTACTAATAGAAACATTCAGAATACACACACAACACTAGCCAAACCAAGTATTTATATTAGATTCTTAACCAACTACACATAATCTTAACACAAAGGAAAATTAGTTACGCATTGTCAAGGTAATGTACAATACAAAAGAGAAAATGACAAGATATTACATCAAAGGACTTGAATCTACAAACCTTCAACGATCCACCTTGTTCTTATTCCTACTCTCTATATTTTTCTCAAACTGATCAAGTGATAGAATGGCTGAAAAGTGAAGTCCTTTATTTATAGATTATGTAAAGTGATAATTTGATTCGCCATTTGCTTGCTTGTTGGGTGAATTGACATTTTTTCACCTTAAATTCTTTGCTTGGCAAAAAGTATTGGAAAAAAGAGTAATAATACAAGGAATATCATTTATGATCTAGTTTCTAATATTTACATAAAATTGGGGATTTTCACTAGGTTTCTTGCAAAACAAGTCCATATGTGCGTTGGAATACCATGACAAATCATCATCATCATAATCATAATCATCATAATATAAATTCTGGAAGGCCAAGACTAGTACTATGAAAAACATCTATCATACTAGAAGAGGTGGAATCCCACCAAGATCAACAATCCTTTAAGTGCAGTGATTACCTTCTTGCTTAATATATGAAATCATAAAAAGGCGTATTTTTAGTCAAATCCAAGAAATTTGGGTGCTTGTGGATGATCTCACAACACACAAAACACCCAAACACGACTGAAGACTCACAAAACAACCAATCAAAGACTTGATCAACAAAGCAACAATAAGAGAAAAAAAACACAGAACTGACCAATGACCAATAAAACAAATTAAACCAATTGATTTGATAGACTTCGCTAAAGCCCCGTTTGGATTGACTTATTTTAAACTTATGTGGGCTTATCTACTCTCATAAGTCTTTTTAAAGGCGTTTGGTTAAATCAGTAAAAATAGTTTATCATGATTTCATAAGCTGCTTATGCCATAATTTAATAAGCCCAAATTTTGAGCTTCACATACAGCTTAATACGGAGCTTATGCCATTATACTATGACCTGCTTTGATTCCTTGGTTCCACTTTTTTCCAAACATATAATTTAATAATTATGGTAGTTATCTTTGGCGGTGCATGACTAACACGTAACAAAATTTGTATATTTTTTTGTTACGTAACAAAATGAAACTGATTTAAAAAAAACAAATTTAACTTGCCTTTTTTCTTTAAAGAAAGCCTATCATATATTATTATACTTTTTTTTTAACTTGCCTTATCATATATTATTATACTTGTGTATGGTGATGTTTAGAATATTTATTTACATCTTTAATGTTCCTTAAAAAAAAAAAATTACACCTCTAATGTTAAATTTGTCTTATACGAATATTGATAATTTTTTTAAGGACGAATATTGATTATACTATATATATAATTATAATATTTGTTTTTATATCTTGATTAATTTTATCAAAAAAATTCTTGATAATTGTGGTTTGATTCTTTGATTTTTTTTTTTTAAATTAAAAATATTTAAAAATTCTATAATTGCTTATGTAATGTCACATCCAAACACTTCAATTTATGTAAGTACTTTTTAGTGTACATATTCAAACATAAAGAGTTTATCAAGTATAAGAGCTTATGATGTAAGCTCTAATGTTATAAGCCCTAAGGCAATAAGCATTTATATAAACTTTTTATCCAAACGGGGCTTAAGTTTCAAAACAAAACCATATCAAACTGATGGTGCAAGAGGACAAAACGAAATTGCCAATTCAAAGAAATAACAAGTACCGTAGCTTCCAATTGCAACAATTTAGAGATACGCATGCACCGAAACTTCCAATTGCAATTGAAATAACACATAGTAATTGATTTGATAATACCTCCGAATTCACCAAACATAAAGGCCAATAGGATAAGTCCAATCTTATTATCTAACATATCTTATACATAGAGATGACATAGACCACTAATCATAAATATCAAAAGTAAAACCTGGCTTATGCGCATTCAGCCACCATCAAAGAATGAAGTTTAATATCACTACAAGAATTCTCCTAATTACCAACAAATTTAAAATTGCATCACTGACGAATTTATACCTTCAGTGATTAATGGAGAGAAATATATTGAATGACCATATCTGAATTCATGTTCCATATCAGTAATTGACTGCATTGACCATATCTGAATTCACACCTCATTTCAGCCATTGATTGTATTTGCTTTGAATCTCCTTTGACTCTTTTAATTAGACTTGTAACGTCCAGCCTAATATAACAACCCGAAAGTTTACCACAACTCATTTTACATATGTAAACTCGAATCATAAACTCGACTCGTACGAGTTTACCTAAAATTAATATTATATAAAATTTAGTATATACATAACATATGTAAGCTAATATAATATTACAAATAGGTTAATAGTGCAAAATATGACTTAACTATAGAGATAAAGTATATATAAACACCATAATAAAGAGTTATATATGTTCAACTTAACATCAAAATACAAAATTAACTTGCAAAATCATAAGTTTCATAAGACTCTAAACCATCCAAAAAAGCAAGTTTCACAAATTTCTAAAGTTGTTAATAAACCTATCCAAAAAATAAACTAGTTAATTTCATCAAAAATTCAATTTTTCAAGTTTCATAACATCATTATATCATCGGTCTTGATCTCCAACTTCATCAAATTCTTCTCCCAAAGCTTGAACTCACTTCAACATTAATTTCAGTACCTTGCACATGAAAAAAAAAATTGGGTTTTGAAAGAAAATGGTCCAAAATAAAAATAAACAGTGTTTTTTTTTTTTTAAAATGTAAACTCGTAAACTCGATTGAGTTTACCCGAGTTTAACACGTGTTAACTCGGTCAAACTCGTCAAACATTCCAATTTTACCAAAAACCGAGTTTACCTCCGAGTTAACATATTTTTGGCACCTAAAAACGTAAACTCGGGTGAGTTTACGAGTTAACACTCGATTTGTAGAACACTGCTTCTAACACTACCCTCAAGCTAAAGTTTACCAAGTTTTAAGTTTGTTACAAATTAGCCCTGAAAATAAACCAAATCAGCTCATAGCATAATCAATGGATAACAATAACCTAAGTGAGTTATCATCACAGAAAGAGCAACAAGAACCATCACCATCAACCATCAAAAGAGAGAAACTATCCAAACAGAATAATCAAGTCAAACCATACCAAATAAAAGAACCAAATAAAAGAACCGGTAGGGAGAAACAAAAATGCATATAATAGAGAGGAGCAACCAAACAAAATAATCAAAAGGGAGAGAAGCAATAAATCAGAAGAATTAATAGGGACAAGAAAAATAAAATAGATGAATCAAATAGGGAGAGAATCAATCAAACAGAAGAACCAAATAGAAAGAGACAATCAAACAGAAGAATCAGCATGAAGAAAAACTATTAATCAGAAGAATCAAAAGGAAGAGAAGCTATCAATTAAAAGAATCAAAAGGGGGAGAAACAATCAGTCTGAAGAATCAAAAAGGGGAGAAGCAATCAATCAGAAGAATCAAAAGGGAGAGAAACAATCAAAGTGAAGAATCAAAAGGGGAGAAGCAATCAAACAGAAGAATCAAAAAGAGGAGATACAATCGATCAGAAGAATCAAAAGGGATAACCAATCAAAACATAAGGGGGAGAAAATCAATCAAACAAACAAAAGAATCAAATAGAGGGAGGAGTAATCAAACTGAAGAAGAAACAATGAAAGAGAGGATCAATCAAAGAAGTAGCAGCATCCGAAGCAATGAAGTACCCTCCGAAGCAATGAAACCACCACAAACCAAATCCAAATAGAATAGAAGAGCCAATGGAGGAAGAAGCAACTAAAATGTTCAAATCTTCCTTCTTAAAGAACTTTTTACACTCAAATTTTGAGCATTCGACTCGCCAAACAAACAAACATAATTATGAGCACTATCTTGACTCATCCAACAACCAAACAAATTGAACTAAATGAAACCGAATCAAGCTGAACCAAACTAAATCGAACGAAACTAAACCACCATAAATTGAAGAACCAATGTGAACCTAAAGGAATCAAACGAGACTAAACCAAAAGAATAATAGAGAGAATGACAATCAATCAAAACCAAAACAAAATCAAACCAAAAAAGCAACCAGTGATGAACCAATTGTGACATACCAATTTGAGTAGTGGTATTTGTACAACTCTTTGGTACAACTTCTATGACAACTTTGGTTTTCTCTCCTTTGATTGGTCAAAAATAATAGAGAGAGAAAAAGGAAGAGAGAGAATAAGGAGATAATGTGAGCATGAGAGAGAAAGTTGTCAAAAAAGTATTAAAAAATAGTTGTACAAATATCATTTCTCTACCAATTTTGACCAAACATAGTCTCGTAACTCTATTTTTTATTTTTTATTTTATGGAAAACAACCGAAGACTCACTATAAACAAAACACCCAAACACACTCACAACAAAAGACTCACAAAACAACCAATCAAAGACTCGATCAACAAACCAACAATAAGAGACAAAAAAATAAACATAGAACTAGCCAATAACCAATTGATTTGATAGACTTCACTATGCTTCAAAACAAAATCATATCAAACAAACTGATGGTGCAAGAGGACAAAACGAAAGTACCAATTCAAAGAAATAACAAGTACCGTAGCTTCCAATTGCAACAATTTAGAGATACGCATGCACCGAAACTTCCAATTGCAATTGAGATAACACATAGTAACTGATCTGATAATACCTCCGAATTCACCAAATGGACTCTACTAATTTAGAAACATAAAGGCCAATAGCATAAGTCCAATCTTATTATCTAACATATCTTATACATAGAGACGGCATAGGCCACCAATCATAAATATCAAAAGTAAAACCCAGCTTATGCGCATTCAACCAACAAATTCAAAATTGCATCACTGACGAATTTAGACCTTCGGTGATTACTGGCGAGAAATATATTGAATGACTGTATCTGCATTCATATTCCATATCAGTAATTGATTGCATTGACCATATCTGCATTCACACCTCATGTCGGTCATTGATTGTATTTGCTTTGAATCTCCTTTGACTCTTGTCATTAGGCTTGTAACGTCCAGCCTAATAGGAAATCATATAACCAAGTACTAGCTGAGCATTATTTTCAATCATTGCCTCTTTGACGATAAATGTATGTAACTTGCTACTGTAAAGATCAATACAAAACAATATCATTTATCTCTATATGGTATCAGAGTCTTCTCTGCTTAAAAGTATTTCTTGATACAAAACACCATGTCTTCCTCTGCTACATCTGACATCCAAATCAACTCCAATGCAAACACTGTCATTGCTCTAAACACACATGCATTCCTCAAGCTGAACAGTTCCAATTTTCCTGCTTTGCATGTTCAATTCTATGCCCTCCTTGTAGGGTATGACCTTATAGGTTATGTTGATGGCACAAAATTAATGACTTTCCAGCTTATGGGATGTTGTCTGGATGGGGGAGACATGGTAGATTTGCATCTCCAATTTTCATAGAAGATACTAAGGCGAAGAAGGGCAACATGGTTTGACTGTCATTGTCGGTGGCTTCCTGATGATCATTCATTTAGAAGGAATAAAAATGCATTTATGAAGAGTGAAACTGAAAGTCGTGGATCACCTCCGAATATGACATCAAACAAGTTTGAAACAAAGTAAATTCTTGTGTCAATCATACTTTTATGTTGTAATATAGAGTGAGTTCTTGTTTCAGTCATACTTTTATGTTGTAATACCTTGTCCACTTTTACAGATTTGAAAATGGAAATTAATTGTTTACTCACAAGTTGCTGTTTTATGTTGATGATTAACTGTGTAATGACATATGGTCAGTTATGGGAGTATCAGTTGGCACACGTTGTCCACTAGAAAGCCATATATAAGGAGAACTCATTTGGCTCTAGTTACAACTATCTCAGAAGTAGTTTGGCTCTGTTTGGATAAATATGATAAGTGCTTATGTATAAATATAGTTGTGCTTTTTTCTTTAAGGAGGGTGTGTTTTTGTGGTGATTACTAAAATATTTTGGCCCAACCACAGCCAAAATCTGCTTATTATGTTAATATTATGATTTTTGTTTAATCAATTTGTTGGGCTTATTATGTTAATGCTTAATAATAATGTTAATATGCTTTAGGTCTAGGCTTATATTAGTTGTCCCACATAGGATTTCACCTAAGTATCAGTAGGAATTGTAATGTTATTAGCAACCTCAGCTATATTTAATTTGTCAAAATTCCTATGTTGTTTCAGTCACAGTTATGAGGAATCTAGAGAGAAGTAGAGGGGTGAAATAGAAATTGATACGAACTTGATTCGGATAAATCTATTCTAGCATGCTTAGTGAGTTGTTTGCTTAATAGAAAACACATTACTGCTGCTACTAAATTGTCCTACAATAGAAGTCTTTCAGAGTACTTTAAGAGACTCAAAAACATTCTAGAATGGCCACATGATCAGATGTGAACGGTAGGCTAACAGCTAACAATAAACACAGCCACCAAAGTCATGAAGTTAAATTCTGCAAGTATGCTATAGTGCAAATTGACTATCTTGTCGATTGGAGGTCAAGTTCACTTTGTCAATCTTGAAGAATTAAACATACAAACAGTAGATAAACAATTATCTCTTGGCTAGATTTAAACATGTTTTAGTGTTCTTGTTGCATGCTTTTGGTGATTGTTTAGCATATTTTTATAGTAATTTCAGATTAAGATATGCTCGTCACCAAACTATAGGTTGAATTTCCATTTTGCATAGTGAATAGAACTTTAGGTTGAATTTTCGTGCTAATCCGGTAAATAAACTTTCAGGCATTGCAGAGGGGAATGGAGAGGGATTGAGTTACATGCATGTCACCAAACTGAATCGCTTCCAATCAAGTAAGTTAATGATATTTATTCTCCTTTTGACCAATTTTGGAATGATTTTGATGCTTTAGAGTCATACATGTTTCTGAAAATGATGCTCAACAAATACATGTTTCTTTGCTTTTGCTATATATAGATGGACGAAGAAGAGCCACCACAGCCACCCCCGCCACTACAGCCACCGAGGCCACATGGAAGAGGACCTAAAATCACAATCCATCATTCATCCTTTGTTCCGATGCCACCAGCGCAGCGGCCTGATGGACAGCCGCATGTAGATCTGCCTTATGGACAGCCGCATGTAGATCCGCCCGCTGATCCTAATCTTCGGACTTCGATTATACACTTGAGGACCTGCATGATCCTAATGTGCAGATTTTGGTTGATCGACATGACCGAAATGTCATTGGAACCTTTGCTAATGCGTAAGTGTTTATAATGTTAGTCCTGATGTGTTGATCCTAATGTGTTGGTAATGCTGATCCCTAAGACTTTGGTTGTTCCTAATGTGTTCTAATGTTGATCGACAACTATGTTTATTTTTTTTATGTATGTTTTTGCCTAATAGGTTGGTTACTGAGGCAATCACAATAGTGATTCAAGCCGTATATAAAAAACCATGGCTAACATGGGGTGCAATAAAGTTTGAAGACAAGAACATGGTTAATCAAGTCAAGCCAAGTGATGAATTTTGAAATTTGTTCAAAGTAAGTTAAAAATTAATATATTTAAGTAAATATATTTTATAATTAATATATTTACGAATATTTTTATACATTATTATTTTTTTGTAGAGAAATGTACTTGGAAGAAAGAGGAGGATAGTGTAATTAGTAAAACTTTTGATAGTGCATGCTCCAAGCGCCTCTCAAGCATGCTTTATGAGACGCGCAAGAAACGTGGACCGAACAAGGAAAATTATCCAAATTGGAGTGACAAAGGCACATGGCCTCAATTGTGTAAGAAGTGAGATTTACCGGAATACCATAATAGGTGTAAGAAGGCTAAAGATAACAGAGGCTCAGAGAAGGTAACTACCACACACTCAAGGGAGTCATTAAATGTTGGTACATGTAGCTTTAGATACAAAGCACAACATGGACGACTTCCAACAATATTGGAGACATTTGATTATTTTCATTTTCGAAATGGAGAGACTCTTGATTCAAGATCAAAAAACATAAATGTGCAGTCCATCATGAAAGCATTTGTCGAAGCTTTCAAAGGAAGCATGATGGCCTTCCCCCTTCTGAGCAAATTGATCCTATCAATGCTGATCAAATTTTAAATGACAAATATATAAAGATTGTTGGTGGGAAGAACAAGGGTCGTATTGTTGTTACTGGTAGTAACTCTTCACTATATCAGATGGGTACATATATCTGGCTCATTTAATGATACTAGTCGTAACTCTTATGGTAGCTCATGTCGTTCATCTCGTAGACAGGACAATCCCATTTATACTGAGGTTGAGCAATTGAGGGCACAACAAGAAGAACTTCTAAGACCACAATATGAAATGGAGAGATCTATGGAGAGTTGAGTAGTTGAGTTGGTGCAAAGAAATATGCAAGAGCAACAACAGCGACCTCGTGGGGTCACGTCACAACATGGTCCATATGATCACAAGATAAGACTGCAATATGATGATTTGGGGGCATGATCATATAACTGATTCATTTTTTTTTTAGTTTTATTACTTTTTTTTTGTTACGTTTTATTACCTATTTAGTACTAAGATTTCTATATATAAATATGATCCAATATTTCATTTGAATTCTTTTATTTTCAAAATAATCATTTTTTCCTACGTCGATGATCAGGTACGTAATGCCGCAATCAAACACACCCCCTCACCTCCAACCCCAAAATGTGTATAGTGATCATAATGAGCATCATAGACCTCATACTTCTGTAGGTGATCACCAAATGTCTTCATCACCGAGACCCGTTTTCAATACTGTCGATTTCAGCATACTAGAAGCTAAAAGTTTTTTCAAAAATTAATAATTATATGGATCATACTTCGCTTGAAAATCCCTAAAATATGGGGAGAGGAGGAAATTGATCATCAGGAGGGAGATCGGGTTGAAGTTTGCCCGGATATTATGATAACTAGTTTGAGTATTGCCTCTGTGATGTGGTGGTCATCTTGGGCACTAGGCGTTGGTTTTTCATGTTCGGTATCATATTTGATTAGTTTTTTTTGCTGTTGTTACAACTTTTAGCTTTTTGCTTCTTATGTTATTCAGTTTTTTGGTCTCGGAAATGGGGAATTAGGGAGCACCCAAGGACTCTTTGTGTGTGCTCAGGCGGGTTTTCTTAGTTTACTATTAAGGGATGTGATGGGTTCAAGGTGTTCTATCTTTTTCGACACTTATGTGTTTCTTTTCATTGCGAGAGTTGGTAGTTTTTATACCTTCCTCTGTTAATAAAATTTTGTTGATCCAAAAAAAATTAAAATTTTATATCATTAATTTAAATAAAAAAGTGAGAAATGTTCATATAAAAAAATGAAAAGTGCATTACTGGTGGAAATTTTAGTCAGTAATGTTGATCTGCGCAATCATTACTGGTGGATAAGTCTGCTAGTATTAATGGGACGTGTCTTATAGAAAGTTTTGTTATGTGTCACCGACGGATTATTCTATTAGTAATTACTTACAGATTGTTCCGCTAGTAATCACTAAGGGAAAAATCCCTCAATAATGCTTTGTTTGATCTACCACTCCATTACTGATGGAAAATTCAGCGAGTAATATTACTGACGTCAGTATTACTACATAATTAGTTTTGTCACCAATCCTCCAGTAATACATATTATTAAGATTTTTTTTTCATTACCAAGGGTTTAATTCCGTCAATAATATGCAAAGTTCTTGTAGTGTACTGTCAAGAAGCTAATAATGAGACGAACCTTTTTTGTTGAAAATTATCAAATTGCGTTCTTTCCAAATGATCCAAAGATAGGCCAACCAAACAACCTTAAAACAAGAACGAATTTCCTTTTTGAAAGCATGGGAGCCAAAAAACTGTTGTGCGTAAAAAGCAATATCTGACAAAACAACTATTGAAATGCCCAACCAACGATGAACGACGTGTAGAATTCTATCAACGAAGCCGCACTCCAAAAAAAGATGATTATATCATTTCCTCTTGTCTGAACGACATGACACCTTTGAGTGGTATTAATTTACTACAAATTACCTCTGAATGTATATCATTAGAAGGTTAATCAGTAGTCGTAAGAATATGGCAGACACCCTTTACTGAGTACCCTTCTACATGATCATGTTTCCAAATCCATTTGCCATTTATGTTATCCTGCAAAAAAAATAAAAATCAATCAGCCTAGCACAATCTACCAACTGTTCCTCCTCCACCTCCATCCCACCCAGTTAACCTGCCAACCCTCCCTCAACATATCACCTACAAAAATATTAAGATCTACACTCAATTCAAAAAAACACCGAAACCTAGACCACAACACTCAACCATCTTTTCGTCGGTCACTCCAAAAAGAAGTATTTTCACCATTACCTATTTGACGACCCACCCCATTCTAAAATCAACCATTGCCATTACCATCCTCAACTTCGAGAAAATCGCACAAGTCTTTTCACCACACAGAAGACAGCCTACACCGCCTCTTCTTATCGGCCCTCCCTCAATCCTATATTTAGCTACTAACACGTTAAACCATAAACTCATAATATCAACATACATACGCCAATACTAGCAAGCCTTCTGTCTTAATTTTTTTTTCTCATTCTAAAATGAGAGATAAAAACATGTCTCAAAATTAAATTCCAACCATTCCGTATTAAATTTGAAAACATATGCACATTTTAACGATTAAACCTACTACTTGACGAAGTAACAAACACATAAGCTATACTTAGAGAAGATAGAGTAAAAGATAACGAACGTCCACATTGATAAAATCTTTGTGGTTAGACTTTATGGCAAAATAGCCTAAGTCTACAATAAACCTAATACTCGATCAATTTACCAAAAAACAATCCAATATGATAGTAAACACAAAATGTGCACGCTGCATTAAACAAAAACAATAAAGAGAGAACCTTAGAAATATCATTTCCATTCTGATATTGCCCTTTGCAAATTGTGTGATCCGATGTTTCAATGAATGGACAAAAATGTGTGGGATTGTGGAGTGTTCAAAACAGTGTGTTCGTGTGTCATAATAGTGAAATCAAATGTCAACTTGTGATCCATCAATCCAATCCTGTCCGTCCATCCGAAAACTATATTAAGAGACAATGACGTACTACCACTACGTAATGGCCAGCTAGATGGGTCCCACATCCCTATTCCTTTTCTTCAATTAATTCTTCCAGACAATAGCCTTGGGGCTTGAGTTCACGAAACCAGTATTAATCCAGTGCCAGACCATAGCCTCTTACGTTAAAAATATATAGATCAACCAATCATTTTACTCTATACTACTATATAAATTACCATGTCATCATCCTGTAACGTCTATGAGTAGGGCTAGGGCATAGGCCATCTATGCTATGCTACGCTGTGAGTATGTCAGCCTGCAGCACCTGATCAGCTTGCTTCATGGACACAGTGGATGGCCCTAACTCCATCCATCCCACTCGTGCACGTCATTCAATTCCTTCTCATCTCGATTGAATTTATTTTGCCCAAAGAGTCATTAAACCAAACTAGAATAATAAGGCATACTAACAAGGGTTAGACGAGCGTGGACCTTGAGGATATAATACTATGTCAAAGTTCAACAGAACTCGGCAACAAGACACTCAATTCACGCTCTGTTTATAACGGCATTAATTTGTTAGGAGTGATGAGAAGGAAACATGTTTTGAGTAAGTTTGTTTGTTGATCATGCCGAAAAGAAAGAAAAAAAAATTCAACCAAATGTGGGATGCCAACCATCCTCTCAATGAAGGAAAAACAATGTACTACTAGCGCAAATAGTCGAGCAAGGCTAAAGGTTAAACACCGTAGGTCATGTCGTCTTGGCAAGTAGAAATATTTTTGCATATTTTTAAACACAAAATCAATCAAATACAAGTTACTTACGTTGTTTTATTCTTTACCACTCTATCTTTATCTTTATTTATTTGCATTTCTTAGTCTTGTAGCATCAAAACAAACAAGTGTAATTAACATTCTATTGAAATAGTTAAGGAACCCACAACTAAGGAACATAATTTCACCCTCAATGTCAATTGCTTGAAAAAAAGAGAATCATAATTAAAGACTATCGGACGATATCTCGACTAAATCTCAAGTTTGATATCAAATTTGAAAGAGAATATTAAATTGTATTCTTATAATACCATAAAATATTTAATTTCATCTTTTGGATATTTAAATACTATCTCATGGCTCTTTCAAAAAAAAAAAATACTATCTCATGGAGGGTGAATAAGTATCATTGTTGTGAATTCGATGAAAAATCACACCAATAAAAAACTTGATGTGTGGAGCAATGGATAATCAAGCAACCAAAACAAAGTGCATTGAACAATTATAAACACAAGCCAAAAGTAGAAAACAGCGAGAGAAAAAGAAGAGAGAACACAAAAGAATTTGTTTACCTAGTTCGGTCCAAATTGACATAGTCGGGAGGGAGAGAGCAGCCATCTGTTTCACTATAATGATGAGTAACTTTACAAAAGAGATATCAATGAGTTACAAGAATAAGTCTCCCGCCTAATTCTACCCAAAGTCCCAATCTCTTCCCGTAACCAAGAGACTCAATCCTAATAGTGTTTCCCAAGGTGAATCAACCCTCAAACCCTAGTGTTTGTTGCAAAGAGACAAACTCTATACAAACCCTAGTTTTGTTATTGCCTTTCTAAACCCTTGTTTCAGCCCCCTCTATCTCCAAATTTACTCTGATACAAGGTCTATATTTATAGTAAAAGTATTGCTTAAAATTTGGAACAAATCTGCACCTAAAATACGTTTCTATTATTCGCCGCCAGCGCACCATCGTGCCACGATTTTTCCAGTGACTTGCTGAAAAACTGAAACATCCAATTGTGCCACGTTGCCTTTCAATCGTGCCACGATTCCTGCAGAACCTGATTTTAAGTTAACTCTCACAATTCTTCACCTTGACTTCAAATCAGTGATGATGCCAATTTAACATCAACCACAATTGCTGCTCTTTACCTTGCTTCCTACTACACCATGTAGCTCCACAAGTTTACACCCTAACCTCTTCAACCATCGGAATGCCTTCTGCCCTTTTGAAGATCCTTGTGTCCAAACTACTCAAGGAATTTTAGGTAGTTCCACAAGTGCACACCTTAACCTCTTCAGCCATCAGAATGTCTTCCGCCTTCTCGAAGATCCTTGTATCCAAACTACACTAGGAATTTCAAGTAGTTCTACAAGACTATACCATACCTCTTCAATACGGAACATCTCCCACTTCCTTGAAGATCTACTTGTGCCCAATCACTCTTGGATTTTAGAGTAATCCACAATTACACACCTTAACCCCTTCAGCCATCGGAATGTCTTTCGCCTTCTTGAAGGTCCTTCCAGTCCAACTACGCTAGGAATTTTAGGTAGTTCCACAAGCATTCACCATAACCTCTTCAACACAGGACATCTCCCGCTTCCTTGAAGATCACCTTGCATCCAATCACCCTTGGCCTTTTTTTAGGGTAATCCCGCAAGCCGTGCTATACATTCTTCAACCTTTGGAATGCCTTCCGTCTTCATGAAGAAATCCCTTGCTCACCACTAGAGCATAGCACCCAAGGTCCTCTATAGTCGTACCATTACCGGTGTGTTCAACTCCACCTCAAGTTGAGCTAACTAGCAAATGCGTACATCCCACTATGTCTTCCACCTTGAAACTCCACCTCAAAAGGTATATCATGAGTATTGTTACCTCTGCCTCTCCAGACTGATCATGAGTATTCTTACCACCGCCTCTCCAGGTCGATGTTGAGTGTTTAACGTCTCTCCAGACGACCACCGCTCCACTAGGGATCATTCCAAGGGGTGAGAAACATCACCTTCTTCATCCTCCAAACAACACCATACCACCAGAGCACCTGCATCCTCAAGATGCACCTCAATGTTCTCCAAATCACCAATGATTTTGTTGAACTCCGTAAGTTGCTACATGATGGCCTTTGACTCCACCATCTTGAATGAGTAGAGTTGTTACTTTAGGAATTGCCGATGAGCCAAAGACTTTGTCATATACAAATATTCGAACTTTGACTACATCGATGCCGCAGTTGATTCCTTCGCTACTTCTCTCAAAACCTTATCCCCGAGGCACAAGACAATGGCACTACTGGCCTTGTCCACCATCTCAGTTTTCTCCGCTCGTGACATGGCGACCTGTAACGCACCTTCACCCTTCAAAGCTTTCTCACACTTTTGTTGTATTAACACCGCTTCCATCTTTACCTTCCATAACCCAAAATTGTTATCTCCGGTAAACTTCTCAATATCCCACTTCGAACCCATGATACTTGATTATCCTTTGACCCTTCACCCACGGTTGGCGCCAATTGTTGTGAATCCGATGAAAAATCACACCAATAACAAACTCGATGTGTGGAGCAAGGGATAATCAAGCAACCAAAACTAAGTGTATGGAACAATTATAAACACAAGCCAAAAGTAGAAAACAGCGAAAGAAAAAGAAGAGAGAACACAAAAGAATCTGTTTACCCAGTTCGGTCCAAATTGACCTAGTCTGAGGGAGAGAGCATTCCTCCGATTCACTATAATGATGAGTAACTTTACAAAAGAGATATCAATGAGTTACAAGAATAAGTCTATACAAACCCTAGTGTTTGTTGCCAAGAGACAAACTCTATACAAACCCTAGTTTTGTTGTTGCCTTTCTAAACCCTTGTTTCAGCCCCCTCTATCTCCAAATTTACTTTAATACAAGGTCTAATATTTATAGTAAAAGTATTGCTTAAAATTTGGAACAAATCTGCACCCAAAATACGTTTATGTTATTCGCCGACATCGCACCATCATGTCACGATGCGATATTTTTCCAATGACTTGCTGAAAAACCCTAGTGTTCTAATTAATACTCCTCTATTTTGGATGAAAATAACTTAAAAACATGTTAAGATTAACGTAAGATGACTGGTCATCACAACCCCAAACTTAAACTGTTGTTTGTCCTCAGGTAACGAAAGAAAACAAATTGTATTCTTTGCATTTTTTTCAGGAAAAACATACCTTTCCGAAGAGGTTGCTCAGTGTCGCGCCATTTTTCGGAGATCAAGGCTATTTGATTAGCGTTTGACTCACTATTTTATTTCACGACTGAACATTTAATTTTAAGAGAAAAAGGGGAAAAAAGTTCAAAACACCCCTTTGAAAAAG
>Ga0228710_1005199_pt1 | contig 20272 bp, 9 predicted proteins | sample MedpolnodulmetaG_FD_177995 | JGI IMG/M metagenome (GOLD analysis project Ga0228710, IMG submission 177995) | Root nodule microbial communities from Medicago polymorpha collected in Santa Monica, California, United States - pink nodules | ecosystem: Host-associated > Plants > Roots > Nodule... | reverse complement strand
ATAGTACTTTGATTATGGATCCTGCACACTTGAACAAATTGTTTAGCATATCCAATTGATTATTTTTAATACCTTGTTATTGTCAAAACTCAATAGGTGACTTGTGAAACACCCTTGTTCCAACAAAATCAAATCAATGTGATATAGTTTTTAGGGTTAAATAAGTTTTTCGTCCCTATAAATATAACGAATTTTGATTTTCGTCCTTAAAAGATATAATTTTGACGTGTTTTTGACATTTTTTTAACATAATTTGAATATATAAATGTCGAATATAATAAACGGACATAACATGAATACAATTTCAACATAAAATAGTTATAATTTTGTCATTTATATGAACATAAAATGGTCATTAAGGACGAAAAAACAAAATAAAAAATTTTGTGAGGATGAAAACATTCAGTTTAATTTTTTAAGGACTAAAATCAAAATTCGCTATATTTATAAGGACGAAAAACTTATTTAATCCTATTTTTTATGATCTTATTTTAATATTTTTCTACAATTCTTGAAGTTAAGACTTAATCATGAGAAATTTTATCCTTCTCGTATTAAAAAAAATGGAACTGATATTACAAAACAAAGCACTAATTGCATTTAAAATAAAAATATATATATTTAATTTTAATATCAACTTTTAAAAAGATTTAAAAATATATAAAATTACACATTTGTCCATTCAAATTTATAATGTTACAACACTCAATTTATTAGCTTATAAAAGGACCACTAAAATTACATAGCAGGCACCATACAATAATGTCGCCTCCATGTCACATTCATTATTCCTTATAAGATAAGATAGTGAATATTAATAGATTACTTTGCTTGCCCTTATATAATAGGCATCATATATGTAGATAACAAGAGCCGCAAACATTATTACTCAAAATCCAAATATTGTATTCCCAATTCTCCTTCTAGTTTACATTTCAGCTGGTCAAGTTCTTTTTCTGGCAACGAAACTGTTACCATCCTTCCATTATTACCATCACTATCTTCTGGTCCCGGTAGAACCAAAACAACTCCTTCATCATGAACACCGCGGAAATCACAATTTACCATAATAGGTTTCCGTCCATTAATCTTTACCTCGTAAAAATCAGCCTCTTCCAAGTCTACAAATGTTAACTTAGCTCCATAAACTATAAAATGTTCTTTGCCTTTACCGTCCTCCACCAATTTTTCCAATACATGATTCTCATTCATTTTTTTCTCGGCAATCAGATTCGCTAAATCTAATATATTAGCTTGATTAGGTGGAAAATTTGTTTCAATTTTGCTCAACACGGAGCCATTTGTTGGGAATTCATTTTCAGCACGATTAGAGATATTTGTAGTACATATTGTCACAACCCTCTGTCCAAAATCTCCTCTTATTTGTGCTATACATTTCCAAATCATAGCTGAAATAATTTCAAAATATTTTGTTTTGATATTGGTAGATGTGGTGGATGGTGTTACCAACTGATGAAGTTGGTTGGAAGTGATGTGAAAAGTGTGAGTAGCTATATCACTGTGGTTAGTAGCAAGCCAATATTCCTCAACACATGTTGCCCTTTTAACGGAAATGGGATTGTCAGAAACAGAATTTAAAGAGAATTGAGGATTGATGAAATTTTGCTTGTGAAGAGATTTTGGTGGAGCTTGGCCAGCTAGTATTTGACTCCATTTGGTGATGAAGTTAAAAGCTGAAAATGCATCTCCAAGGATGTGAGCCCAACTCATTCCCACAGAGAGTCCTCCACATTTGAAGTGTGTGAACTGTAAGAAAAGCATACATAGCTATTTCAGTTGTTTTGAACCCAACAAATATACAATTTTAACTTGCAAGTGTATTGTTTCTCATTTTTATAAAAAAAGTTAATGTTAAATATGTTTTTTTTGTCCTTATAAATATTTTAATTTTTTCGTTTTGGTTGCTCTAAAATTTTTCATCGACTTTTGGTCCCCAAAAATTTTGTATCTCTGCTTTTGGTCTCATATCACTAATTTTAAGTTTATATCATTTACGTCATCGACAATGACATTGATGTAATATAACACGGTTTAATATTGTTTTACTCGATGCATATTGTTTAAATCTGACCGTTGAAGTGTACAGTTATATCATATAGGTCATCTGTATAAATTTCAAGATTATATCATTTATGTCATCTCGACAATATACTCATAAAGATTAAGAATTTTAAATAAGTTTATATCTATATAACTTTTAATCTAAATTTAAAATTATTTGATATGTTATTGAGACTCATAAAGATTAAGAATTTATGCGTTTTTATTAAACATTGTTGATCTCAATGACTCCAAATAACATATCAAATGATTATTGATTTGGTTACAATTTTACATAAAAATCTATATAACATAAACTTATACAATCTAATAGGGTCAAATTTTTAAAATATATATTGAGTAAAACGATATCGAACGATGCAATATTGATGTAACATTCCATAAATTTAATTTGATCATTCTTCCTAATTCATCAGCAAGTTAATTATATAAGCAATTCCAAATATTTACTGCACTAACAGTAAAAATAATTTTGACAAGGCGGGAAGAGATAATCACATGATCATCATATCCATATTTAGTAAAAAGAAATAACTTAAGCACGGAGTGCAAATGAGACAATGTACAATCACAATCTACGTACGTACCTTGACAAAAACCAATGGAGAAAAAGCAAGATCAGGACCAAGTACATGATCTGGGACAAGTCCTTCAACAGTGTACTCTTTTTCATCAAACCATTCACGCAGCGTTTTATGACACTGTGTCTCAGCCACGCGCACTCCCGCATCGTTGCACTTGATAAACGGTCTTTCAGATTCGAGTATTCTAATCCGACCTGAAACATGTGAGCATGAATCGAGTAGTGCATAAATTGGTGTTTTTAAGTCGCATAATGAGAGGTTTTGCATTGCTTCAGAATTGAATAAATAGATGGTTCGGATATAGTGGAGTTTCATTAGCAAGTCCATGTGGTTTAAGTTATACGCAACGATTTCTGCACCTTCACCGGTTGGGGTTAAAGGATAAACACTTGTAATCCTTGAACTTTGTTGAGGAGTTTCCAAACTGGTTAGTGAACTCATTTCCAAGGTAACTCACTAGAAGGTAGTTGGGAAGATGAGTGTAGTAGTAGCTAAGCTTGGTTGAGACTTGGAACGTTCCTCCTTTGTTTAATTATTTATAGGGAAATAATTGATGCTAATAGTGTACTATGCCACTCTCTCCTCTCTTCTTTTTCCATAATTTGTACTGCTACCTTCATCTCTGGAATATATTTTTTACTAATCCTTCATCCCAGCATAATGAGTTAATGACAAATTTGTACTTTTATTTTTAAATGAACGTTTTTTTTTATATATATAGACAAAATGTCAAAGCTATCAAAAACTCACACATACAAGTGGAGGTGGCGGAGTTCGAACCCCAATCGTAGAGTCTGGCCTAACAATTTTAATATTTTACCAATTGAGTTAGGACTTGTGGACTTTTTAAATAAACGCTTGCTTTCAACTTTAAATTTAAGAGTCAAGCTAATTAATGCTTATTGGAGTACCGGTTAACAAAACAGACAAATATAAATTTTATATAAAAAAAATATAGTTTTTTTCTTCAAAAAAGATGAATACACCGGGTTATTGAGAGCACTCTTTAACACTAATGCATTGCCACCAGGTTGCTGAGGTTTGCGAGTAGCACTTGACTTAAAGAAAAATAATCGTTTGTATATTTCACTTGTTTTCTTTTTATTAATATATTTTGCCATTAAAAAAAAAACACTTGACTTAGAGTATGTGGAAGAGGGACTACTGTCTCAAAAAAAGAAGTCATTGCCACTTTATCTCTCTAAAGGAGTAAAGTAATATACGCAAAACTCGAAATATCGATTTATGATATTTTGCAAAGAATTTTAAATAAGTTGTTTTTTATTGACAACCCAAAAAATTAAGTTTGGATCTGCATGCAAAAAGGATTGCAATTTTTTTCCATTCTTAACCAGTTTTAATAGTTTTAAAAAGATTATTATTGTATTTTATTTGAAGAAATTACAAAATGACACAACATCAGTTTTTTAGTTGACACTAATAACACTTAAGGTCTCTCAAAATAGTCAGAGTAAATAGTCAGTTTAGTCTCCGATTCTACACTTTGTTATTATAAAAGTCCCTGACTAAGAATTAAATACAAAGAAGTCTCTCACTATGCACTTGCGTTATCACATTAGTCTTTTACGTTAAATAATTCTGTTAAGTAATGATGTGACACATGTTTTATGATGACATGACATATGAGGTGTCACAGGGACTAAAGTGAAATTAGAAAATGGTCACTGTGGTCCCTGAACCAAAAATCAATATCCCCAAATTGAATCTCAAATCCCTGAATGCCATCTAATTTTTTCTTTTGTTCAAAATCAATCTTACATTAAACACCAACTTATTGTTAGGTCCATGACTGCACATACTTACTATCAGTTAGGTCTCTGACAGTAAACATATACTCTCACTAAGGTCCCTGACAAATTGTTAATTTAACAGAATGCTATACTGACAACAATAAAACATTAGTGCATGAAGCGGGAAGAAGACAATAGTGTTAAAAGCTTGTAAATTATTATAACACTTGACAAAATGATTCCATAATTGACCTCTATGTACTGACTTAATAGTTAAGTTATGGAAATATTTTGGTATTCAATTCTAGAATCATTTTGGCAAGTGTTATAATAGTTTACAAGCTTTTAACACTAATGTCCCCCTTCATGCTTCTTGCACTTTTTTTTTTGAATGGCAAAATATATTATATACAAATTGGGGATTATATCCAAAGTATTAAACTAAAAAGAAAAATAAAATACTGTAAAACACCTAGCGAAAAATCAACAACACCGTCAATTTTTCTTTACCACCAACGGGGTTCAATATAGCAACCGACAATGATTTGTTACTTCAAACGATCACATTCAACCACCACTCAACTTCTGATATGTCGGAGGAGACACCAAAAAGGCCTAAAAGTACTTGAGTAAAAAAATGACTCCCAATCTCGAATCAAAAGTGATTTTTCCATCCAGACTCCAGACACAAATCAAAAAGGCACCCCTCAACTCACGAACCACTAGAGCAGACATTCAAACCTGTCCAAAAACTTGGCCCACCAATATCCCGATGCCAAATTCGTAAGACAGAAAAAAGGTGGAACGTACAGCAGCGTAAATCGATCCAGCTCGAATATAAACAAACAAAAATAAGCCGCAAAATCAACACCACAAGCACTGCCACGAACACCTTTTCAGCGCCACCCTCTGGACCATTGTACCGTCTTTTTTCGCGGAGGAGAAAAATCTCCTATCATCTAGAGACTAGATCCATCGCAATTGCACAACCCTTTGCAGACCTAAAGGAGGCCGCCAACCAAAACCGACGACGAAGAGGAGGTTGGGAAAGCGCACAGAAGTTTGGACTACCAGAAAGAAGGAACAATAACTAAACCACCAGCAAGAAGGTAACTCGACAATGACGACCAGCCCCCACCAACACCATCAGCGACCCAGCCACAACAAATCACCAACAATGCGAGAATCAACTGCAGTATGAACAGTCCCGTAGGTACAATAAGTAACTACTACTGTCAACACAGAACATTTATGTACCTAACCCTTTCAAGCAACATCAGGCAAAAGTCTTATTGAATTCAATTCTTGCATCCAACAAAAACACACATATGGAGAGGACCATAGACACCACCACCCAACAACAACTTTCCAACAAAAAACAACAACAAAACAAAAAAAAGAACATAAAACCAAAGTCGGAGACCCACGAAAATAAACCTCCCGTCGACGGAAAAAATTCGGCGAACCCCAAACAAAAACAACCGGCGAGTCTGCACTTTTGGCGAACCCCAAACAAAATTCGAATTTTACATATATTATGCATTGTCCTTACCAACTGAGTTTAATACTTTATCTTATGTTAAAAAAATTAAAAGCCAATATTCTTTTCTTAAAAAAAAAAGAAGCTAATATTCTTCAATCGATTAACGCAGTCTTCTTCCACTAAACTGCCACCGACATTTATGCCGCTATTGAAAGCTTTTCAAATAATTTTTTAACTAGTTAGCATAATAAACACAATAACAGTTTAGCAACTGAACCATATTATGGCAATAGCAATATGATAATTAGTTGTCAACAAACTGATTAACGTAATAATTAATAACAGCTAACAAAATGAAAGCGAACGAACCATGATGAGTTAAATCATGGTCAATATATTTACTAATTTATTGAAACACCGTCGCATAATCGACACTCCATTTTCCAAATCAAGAAATCTTTTAACCACTAATCACTTTCAGTGTTGATTTGAGTTTTAATACAAAGTGGCATTTCCATAGGCGTAGCGTAGTTCGGAGTTAGTAGCTAACTGTCATTAACTAGTTCCTTCATAATCATAATTACTTCATGTGTCCCCCAAAGTATAATGGTTTTGGCAGTTTTTGCCGTTTGACAGGTACTAAGAAAGTGTACAGTACTTAATTTTGTACGAGAAAAAGAAGATATTTTATGAGTTGTTTTAAAAAATTGTTTTTAATAAATGGTATGAGAAAGATAAATTAAAAATTAAAAAGCAAAAGAGTAATAAATTGTTAAAAGTATAAAGGTTAATAGTGATTTACCCTCCTGTAATATAGGATATTTTTTGTTTTGTCCCCGTAAAAAAAAAATAGTTTCGAATCATGTAAAATAAAGATTCTTTAGATTTCCCACCTAAGCCCATTGACTTAGCAGAATCAATGATATGGCACTTACGTTTTTTTTTTTTTCATTTTTTTTGCTTGTCACAGGTAAAAAACAGTTTACACGTCATTTATATTTTAAAAAATAAAATAAAATTTAAAAAAACGAAAAATCTAATTTAAAAAATCGTAAAAAAATTAAATTTTTTTTAAAATTTAAAAAATCGGGAAAAACTTCAGCTTTTTTTCTTTCTAAATTTAAAAATAAGCAGAAAAAATATTTAGATTTTTTTCGAAATTTAATAAAAATAGAAAAAAGTTCTGGTTCTTTTTTAAATTAAGAAGAAATTTAAAAATTCTGGAATTTAATTTTCAAATTAAAATAATTCGAAATTAAAAAAAGTTAAAAGAGGTAAAGCACTATTAACCCAAAGTATAATAGAAAAAGTAATACTAGTACATCATTGTTATTGTAAAACAAGTTATAATTTGGGACGGAGAAAGTACTTTAGTTTTATTAATATTAGCATTACAAAATTGTTAGCCCTTAAAAAAAAACATTGCTATGATACCCCTTTAAAAAACATTGTTACCGTAATTTTTTTTATTTGTTTCAAATTTAATAAAAAATGTTAAAAATAACGGTGTTTTTTATGGCTAGCTAGGAGCTGCACCTGCTAATCGCACGGTGATCTTTACGTGATGGGTCTATTCTATCTCAGTTGATTAGGACTATCCCTCTTAAGTCTGGTTGCACCTGCTGATCGCACGGTGATCCTTACGTGCGGGGTCTTACCGTCTCTAAGGTAATTGAAACCATAAACTTAAATTGGCATTCCAGTTTTTTCCAAGGCAATAAAGGTCAATGTTCCATAAGTTTAGACCATCTATGAATCTTAGGACACTCATGGCACACTGTCTCTCCGCTGTTAGTAGTTCTACAAACGGGCAACCCTATCTCGTCTACCTAACTAAGGGTTTTAAGAGAATGGTTCTATCTAGGTTTATTCCCCGAAGTCGCTTGTTTCCTTAACTAATAACCAATTACCTCCTAAGTACTTACTACTAGGGTCAACTCTCTTTCGGTATCTTTCTCTAGTTACTAACTAATTACTTCCTAGACAGATAGTTACTAGTATAATTCTATAAATATCAAGATATAAGCAGCAAGATAGTAATAACAATGTTAGGCTCTGTCACAACCTAAGTACCCAATGTAGGATTACGCTCCTTTGAAATAAATAACTAAATAAAACTTAATAGCGAACAAAAAATAAATAAAATATAAATGACATTAAATTAAATAAATATCCAACAAAAATAAACAGAGGTTCATCTTAGAACTCTAACCTAAAAAAAATTAGTTACACATGGTAACTAAAAACAAACTACTAAAGATAAAAACATACCCAAGAAAATCAAGGAAAAGATAGAAACTCTCCTGAAGCTCCAAAGTTGCCTTCCTCTTGAACTGCCACAGTTCTAAACGAGAAATTCTGGATGAGGAAGGCTAGTATTTATCGTGAGAGTTTCTAACTGGGTTTGGGCTAAAAACGCGGGATAAACCTGCAAAAATGCATAAAATTACGCATGCGCCTCTGACATTTTCAAATGCCCAAAGCGCATGACCAATGCCCAAGGCGCGTGCATGATGACCGAGGCACATGCTTAGTGCCCAAGGCGCATGGTGTTGCTTCCTATGCACAATATCTCTGATTTTCTTCGTTTTTAGGTCTTCGTCTTCAAATAACTTGTCTCGAAACATGGAAACAGGATTCCTCCCTATGTAAACTCTCCTAAGGCCACTTGAATCTTCATTCTTGGTATTCCCAAAGTCTTGACAATTCTTCATATGTTCTTAATTTGCCGATTTGCATGAAGAATTGCTATGTTTTGGGAAAACTAGAATTACAGACTCAAATATATAAAACATTCCAAAAGTCCCGAAATCAGCAAATCAAGAACCAACACGAGTCTTTTTAGCGTGTTTTGTCCTCACTCGCACAATTACCGGGAAACTGACAGCTTCTAGAGGAACCGAATCACATCGGAATGAGAGGTGTGCTCCTCAATTTTGGATATCAAACCATTGATTGGTTTTGAATCGTCAGTCTTTGAACTTTCTACTCTTATTCGTGGGAAGGGAAAAAGAAAAAAAAACCCTTAGAGATTGTGGATCCGGGGGTTGGTTTCGAAAAGAGAAGGTTTGACGCACCCTAAACGACTACGGTACTCCGTAGGAACCTCTTGCCTAAGTTATCTTGTGCTAAGTTTATTTGATTATTTTGAAAATACTTGCCTAAATGTCTAAGTGAAAGAATGGAGGGAGAATAAGTATTTAAAAGTAATAAAGATGAAATAAATGAATTAAAAAAAAATTAAAATTGTCCCTTTGGAACTAAATGAGGTATTTTAAAATATCTCTCTATCGAAATTTCATCTGAAACGACGAAAATTACTCGGCTTTTTAATATGAATAAGATGTTTAAAATACGAACAAAAATTTTAACCGTTTGAATAATAAAAAGTTTTGACTATTTAAAAACGACTAAGAAATTTTTTAACTGTTTAGAAAAAAGCGAGTAAGAAAAAGTTTTAACTAAAACGAACAAGAAAATTTTAACTGCTTAAAAAAACAAACAAGAGGTTTTAACAATTTAAAATACGGATTAAAAGGGCTTTTAACTACTAAAAAAAACGAATCAAAATTTTTTAACTGGTCAAAATTTGGGGTATGACAAGAGGGATCATGAGGCCATGCATGTATAGGACTGCATGGTTAAAGGAAGACTTATAAGAATTGTTTGGTACTACCTATATCCACAAGATGCATCTTCTTTTTGGTACATCATTCCATAAGAACTCCACAGTTAAGCGTGCTTGACATGGAGCAATTTTGGGATGGTCGACCTACCGGGAAGTCTCTCGGTAAGCGTGCGAGTGACGACAAAACATGCTGAAAAGACTCGTGTTGATTTGTAGGGCCAGTCGACAATGCTTAAAGTCGTTTGGGATGTCAGAAATGGTATAAGAGCATACTTCTCCTAGTACAGTGTGGTTCGGGGACGAACCAAGCGGAAGCTGGTGGGCATGTAACACCCAAGGCTGACGGGGACAGGGAGTGGTCGCCGGTGCACAAGGCACGACAATGAGCGGCTCCCGATACCTTTTAGACAAACCGATTCACACCGGAATGAGAGGGATTATAAGAATTGCATGGTTGATGGAAGGCTTATAAGAATTGTTTGGTACTACCTATATCAACAAGATGCATCTTCTATTTGTTAGCTCTTTCCATAATAACTCCACGGTTAAGTGTGATTGACTTGGAGTAGTCTTTGGATGGGTGACCTACTGGGAAGTTTCCTGGTAAGCGTGCGAGTGAGGACAAAACACGCTGGAAAGACTCGTGTTGATTTGTAGGGCCAGTCGGCAATGCTTAAAGTCATCTGGGAGGTTACAGTGAACTCCCCTCAACACATTCTGAAAAAACACCACAAATAGCCTCTGAAACAGTCCCTGATATAAATGTTTCAGAAATCCAACATCAACCATCATCCCCGCAATTGGCATCTGAACTATGTACCGCTCTCATAGTTTCAGAACAACAACAATTACCAAACTCATCTCCACAAACAGCCTCTGATACAACAACTTCTAAGCAAGTTGTATCAGAAATCCAACCAACAACATTTGAACTACCTTATAACCAATCAATGTCTGATACATCATCAGTATCAGAAGACAAACATTTAGTTGTTGAACCTCTTCACTTTGACAAACCAGAAATTAGCCACACTGATTATGATGTTCTTATGACCGAGGCATCAGAAGATGTGTTACCCACTCCATCTAACCTATCCAATCAATCCTTTGTCAATATCTCCAACCAGGAAATCACCATAACTTATGAGAATCCTAAGCAACAAATTACCTTAGCCTCTGTTGATGAAACACAAGCTATGGATATATCAGCATCTGATATTCCAGAAGTTGTCATCACATAAATCCTTAAGCAAACTTTCATCAACCCACCTTCTATCCTTACCTCTAACCTGGTTCTACAAAGAGTGTGTGCTGAGATTTTTGAGAGTCTGCTAGAGCTAGTTGAGGCAAGAAATAAAGTTATACATCTTGTCAACTATGCTGATAAGTGGAACAGACTCAGGAAGCTGATGGATCGTCCTCTTGATAATCTTCAAGAAATGGCTATTGCTTCTCAGCAAGAACCACTTTGGAATTGTTTCATGAGGTCGACATGAGTATAGATGAAGTGGAATTAAGATCAAGCATCTCTAGGCAGATTAAATTCTCTGAAGCTGCTAAGGAACTTAAACTTGCTCCAGAAGTGCTAGAGATTGTTAAGTCTGGACTTCAAGGTTCTTAGTTATCACATTTCTTTCAGAAGCCATAGCCTATTGTTCCTAAGAGTCAAGATCCTGAGGCTATTGCTTTTCAAGATAAGTTGCAAGCTGATATGGAAACTCAAAAGCTGACAACAAAAGTTGTGCAAGCTCAACTGTTACACTTGAAAATGGAACAAATAAGGCAGAATGATATCCAAGAAGCACTGATTAGAAAGCATGAAGCTTTGGAGAAGAGAATACAAGAACAACACTTGGAAACTATCAAAAACCAAGAGATATTGACTAAGAAGCAAGAAGATCTTGAAAGGAACATGTAAAATCAACATGAGGAAACCATGGGTGAGCAATCTAAGACAAATGTTGGCATAACTGCTATCCTTGAGATGATGAAGAAGCAACAATAGCCTTAAGCCTTAGATGCACACCTTATTTTGTTTTATCCTCTGAATATTATTGTTTCTGTATATTTGTTTTGCTTATAATAGTTTATGCTTGTAACATTTTATCTCTATCTGATATATTGTTCTTGCATCAGATACTTAGAATTATTCATGTTTTATCCAAATCTTTTCTTAGTCTTTTTTTTTTTGGTTGATAACAAAAGGGGGAGTAAGATACGTAATGACATTTAGGCTCCGAGTCCACTAAATTAAAGTAAAATTAATTTAGGATAGCCTTTTTCTCACCTCTTAGTCTCTGGATTTCATGTGAATTAATTCTGAGTTACGTTTTTGTGCTTAAAATGAATTTAATTAACTTGAATATAACTCAGGGGGAGCTCACAAAACTTACCTTAGGAACTATTAGACTTAGGGGGAGCTTACAAACTTCAGACCCTAAAGTCAACTTGTCAATTAGATTAACAACAATTGACTATTAATACTAATGTTTGTTATCATTTAAAAGGGGGAGATTGTTGGAACAAAATGAGTTTAACAATGCCCCTTTGAGTTTTGATGATAACAAGGTATTAAAAGTTCAATTGGATATACTATTATTTGTTCAAGTATGAAGGACCATAGATTAAAATTTATAAGTCTTAAAACAAGGCATTGGTTCTGGAAGAACCAATGAAACAAAAGAATTTACAAGAGAAGCTTAGTTGCAAGTCAGAGTCTGAAGACATCAAAGTCTGAAGACCATCATAAGCTGATTGCAGAGTCTGAATGTCACCCATAGTCTAAAGATCATCAAAGTCTGAAGTGAAGAACCTGAAGTTAGTTAAAGTGATATTTGAAGACACAACTGTGCAGAAGGGATAGAAGACTGAAGCAACTGATAATTTAGAGGAATTAGAAGGCATTGGATGTTTATCCACAAAGAAAGGACGGTGAAGGACAATAGTACAATTGTACAACCACTACTCCACTACTCCAACATTTCCTGGACATAGTACAAGTTACAGCTGTGTCTCTACCGGTTAATTCTCCATACAAGGAATGGTTTTCAAATTATTCCCTCCTTGAACATTAACCATATCAAACAACAAATCAATGATGATTGATTAAGCTTCAATAACGACTCTTTGATGTGATGGCATCTCTACAACGTCTCTTTCATACGTCTATATAAAGGAATTGATAGACAATTGGAAAATGCACCAAAAACTATCGAAGTAGTAAAAATATCGTTCCCACAAGGACTGGTTTTAATCTCAATAATTCAATTACGTTGTAAAATAGGAGGTATAAAAAGTTATTTTGTTTTGCCAGTAGGCAGTTGATTGGTTTGATTGCATAAAAGTAAAGACAGAAAATAAAGATTGGTTTTAAGAATAAGAGAGAGATGAGTTTAGGTCTTTCGAATCATCTAAGTTCCCCTAATTGGTATACTGCACCTATTCCTATGAATGATTCACTAGTTCCACGATAGTTAATAAAATAGTCCTAATCAATCCCTTGAGTTAGGGCCCTCTTCTAGGATTTCAGCCCCTAATTCCTTAGGTGGTCTAACAATCTTTGAAGGTTTAAGCACGTTAACCTAATATCACTAATAAAAGATTATCCATTCCTAGACTAACCATGTTTATTAAAACAATTCAATTAGGTCTAAGTCGAAAGCTAGGGTCAGTAGTCATTCGTTCTCACTAAATCATATTTATATTTGATCAGGATATAAAAAACGTTAATAACAATTGAAATGAATAAAAACTAGATTGTCATTCAAAATAAATAGAGTTTCACAGCAACATGTTTCAATTAGGGTTACAAAGAATCATCTCAGACCTAACCTCTAATGGATTTAGCTACTCATAATGGTGTTTACAAATAACATAATCATTAGAGGAATCATTACATACATGAACAGGTAAAAGGATGAAGAAATCGCCCTCCTAGCTGTCTTGTAGTCTCAAAAACGCACTTTTCTCTCTTCAAATCGTAACCCTTGTCTTCCGAATAGACTTCAGCTTAAATAGGCATAGAAATTCGCCTAAAATCGTGTCACGTTTTGGTTAAATCATGACACGTTTTCTTTTCAGTAACAAACATCTGAATTAGGGTTTCCACAAATCGTGTCACGTTTTGGTCATCGTGACACGTTTTCCTCAATGTCGAAAGCATGTTTTGGTCTTCTAAAATCGTGTCACGTTTTTACCAAATCGTGACACGTTTTCATTCCTTGTATTTTCTTTAGTTTTTCTACTTTTCTTTCTGCATAAGTTGCCTTGTGAACTCCAAAATGTGATCAAATTACATAGAAAATTACGTAATGACAAGATGTCGTAAGGAATGAAAACTTGAAGATTAGTAGAGACTCTACAACATTTAAAGTTGTGCCAAAACTCTGCTGAAATTGTTGTGCATCAAACACTTAGAATTTCTTAACAACTTTTATATCTTAGAAATTCTAAAGTCTTAGAGTCCGAACTGTTTTGTATTGTGAACACCACTGATTGTATATCAAGTGTTCAAACCAAACTTATTTCTTTGTAATTTTTTTGTTTAGAAGTCTCTTGCTTTTGTGCTCGATCATATATAGGAAATCTCTTGCTAGTGTGCTTTAGTATTTGAAGTCTCTTGCTTGTGTGCTTGAGCATTTGTAATCAGTTTGGATTATAGTGAAAATATCCTTGAAAGTGCAAGAGGAACTGAATTACTTCCGGATTGTGAAAGGAACCAATATAATTGCTCCGTTTCTTTCTCTTCTCTCTAAACATTCTTGTATTCTTATAAATAGCATAACATAACATTGTTATTATTTATTCAAATTTATTATCACTACACTTTAACATGCATCAACCTCTTTTATAAAGAATACAACCAGACATGTTAACTCCTTCGAGAACATAGTTGTTACCTCCATTGAAGACATCGAGATTGGAACGATTGAGTGGAAATTAAAGGTTCGTGTAATCCGTTGAGTGGAACTATTTTATTTCTAGCATTAGATTATTGTTTTTTCTTCCAATCATCAATTTTTTATTCAAGAATTGCATTTTTTTTATTCGTATGTAATTGTCATTGGATTCGTATATCAAACTGTTTCATTTTACAATTTTGAATACATTTTAATGTGTTTTAATTGTTTTGATTGTGGTTGTTTGAAATGAGTGTTTTGATTTAAATAGCCAAGTTCATGCTAGACCAACAACTTATAAAGATATCACCACCAAGAAATCAAGTGGAAAGAGAATTGCAATTGATGTCGATGTCATTCCTTCAAATCATGTTGAGGATACTCAAACATCCAACAACAAAATTCAAAAGATTGCAAATATTAAGATTGAGGCTACCGACTCATGCTTGCATTTTAGAGTTTCATAGCCAGTACACTATTTTATTGCTAGCATTAAATTATTGCATTTTTTTCTTCATTTTCGCATTTTTTATTTAAGTAATGCATATATTTTTTTTTATGTACTTGGCATGGGATCCAAAATTATATGAACTAACAAGCTTTACATATCTTTCTACTCTTTACTCGCATTGTTTTTTCAAGACAGAGCTAAACTAGCCCCAAAAAATGAGTATATGTTGTCATTAAATCCAATAGAAGAAAAAGTTTATCCAAGTTTAGATACTCCATACTTAGTAAATTCAGATATTTAAGTATTGCATGTTGTGTTCTCTCAAAAAAAAAAGTATTGCATGTGTAAATCATCGTTAACACCTTTTGATCCCTAGACCGATTATAAAGCGGAAAGTGTGTTGTATAGTCAATTGCAAGCAAATTTTCATTCTTAATGTAATTTGTACATTTCAGGTTTGATGTGGATATATTTTCCATAAAGTGCACACCATAAGTATTATCCTAAAAGCATAAGTAACAAAGCTACATGTACATTAATTACCATTGTGCCATAACTTGACACATTTGCTCCCAATCCTCTCTAAATCTATGGTTCTTCTTTTCTTTCTCCCATCTTATATCATCTAATTCGCTTCTATTAATAACCAACAATCCCCTGGAAATACTATAGTTACCGAGAATAATTATAAAAAAAATGTATTCGTTCATCTCACACTTTTTAAATTGAACTCACAACTAATATAATAAATATTCCTAATATATTAAAAAAACTATGTTTAACGTATATCTACTATTAGGAATATCTCTACAAATATTGCCCGTGCGTCGCACAGGTAGAGGCCTAGAGATAAACTTACTGTTAAGTTCTTAACTCACTACTAAATCTCTAGTTCATGACTTCTAACCACATTTGCTTTTGGGATGAAACTTGATAAAATGCAAACAAACCTTCTGAAATTTAATAAAATCATTGAGAGGTAAGTTTGGCTACCCTACAACCATGATATATTTCAAGAATTGTTTGGCTAGTAGATTTCTTGCAACTAAAAATTTACTTATTAATCTTAGATTTTTCATCATTTCTGAGATGCCCTAGTTTCTCATTTTATCAACACTTGAAAGATTTAAGAATGAAGTAGAAAAACTTGAAGGATTTGAGAATGAAGTATACAGAATATATTTTATATATAATATAATGAACACATATATAACATCACAATCTCAGTCTAACCCAAGTAGTTGTTGCTCTATAGAAACGTGATTCATTACTCAGTTATATATAGTGACTCAAATTCTCATCTTTCACACAATAATTAACTCTTTACATGCATTTTTTTTCCTATCTTTGTAAACCAAGTAAATCAACAACCATGATTATGAATCCAACAGATTCAATGGTTCACATTAACAGTGTCCGTCAAAAACCGCGACTACAGTCAATCCAAATCCCTTACAAAGCAGGTAAAAGATTGTAACAAGAAACAGGAACTAGTATCAAATCAGTTTTCCTTCTTGATGAGGAACTCAATGCTTCAGACATTTCTAGATTTTCCATGGTTAATCCACTAGGAAGTTCCCAGTTAAAATTGTAAAGAAGCTGTGCAAGAGATAGTTCAATACTAGATATTCCAAACAAAATACCGGGACAAATTCTCCTTCCAGCACCGAACGGTATGTATTCAATATTAGAACCTTTATAATCAATTGAACTCTCCAAAAATCTCTCCGGAATAAACTTGTCTGGTTCACTCCAGTACTTTGGATCTCTTCCAATTGCCCATGCATTTACTATCACTTTGTTTCCGGCATGTATTGTGTAGCCTTTTATCTCACAAGTTTCTCTGCATTCTCTTGGGAGAAGAAGAGGAAAAGGAGGGTGTAATCTTAGTGTTTCTTTGATAACTGCTTTCAAATATTTCAGTCCTTGAAGAGATGTTTCATCAATGTATCCTTTGCTGCAAAAATGTTCTCTTACTTCTTGCTGGGCTTTGATCATTGTTGTTGGGTTTTTCAGCATTTCTGAAATGGCCCATTCTATAATTGCTAATGATGTGTCACTTCCAGCAACAAACATGTCCTATAGCATGAAAATGAACTCAAATTAATTAGCCAACTTTTCATTTTTAGTGGTGATTAAATTAACTGCATATGATCCCCGTGAGTTGGTAGGGACATGCATTATTATATACAGGGGCCGGGGTTCGAACCCCGGACACCCCACTTATTCACCTTAAAAAAAGTGAATTCTAGCCACTAGACTACTTGACAAAAAAAATAAAATTAACTGCATATGTGTTATGGATATATACATAGCCTTCTGGTTATAACAAAAGCAGTACAACAATTCCATTTGTTTTATCCATATGTTTTGGAATTAAAGCATGCAATTTCAGAAATATAATCCAAAACAGGATAGTATACAAAAGTCAAGAATGAGCGACCAATATATGACAATCAACAACAAGATAGTATTCAAATCACCCTTTTTCTGTTCTTTTCTCTTTTAAAATCATAACTATATATTGTGATTTAAAGTAAAAGTTTAGAGAGAAATATAATTTTTTATTAAATTTTCGTTTAGTTTTTAATATAACAAGTGGGTGAATATTCCTTTTTTCAAAACAAAAAGAAAGTGGGTGAATATTCCTATTATTAGAAAGAATATTCCTATTAAAGAAATTGCTTTACCGAGTAAATAATTACACCATGTAAATGAATCCCTATATTACTTTTGACCCTTAATTCCAGTATTTTTAATATGCATTTCGTTTAATTTAAAAATATTTAATGTGGATAGTTGAATGAGTTTTTCCGTTAAAAATCAACGAAGATATTTTAGTAATTTAACTAATTCAAAAATATTTAATGTGGATACATGCAATAAAAGTTTGAAAGGAAAACAACAAGTTATACTTACCAAAATGACAGCTTTGATATTGTCGATAGTCAAAGGACACTCAAGGGCCTCATCATGATCTTTAATCCTAAGAAGGACAGAGAGAAAACCCTCTATTGTTTCTCCTTCAACTTTCTTTGTCATCACAGCCTCTTTGATAATATTTTTAATAATATTATCAAATTTTCTATGCACCTCCTCCAATTTAGGCTTCATTCCACTAATCACATGGAACCACTTTTGAGAAGGAAACAAATCAATAATAATGAACCCTTCAGCAATTTTCACAAGTTTCTTAATCAACAAAATAAACTCTTGTTGATCGTTGCATATTTTACCAAAAGCTGCCCTTGAAGTAATTGAACTTGTCATGCAAGCAACTTTCTCACTAAGGTTAATACATGATCCAATGTTATTTGAAATATATTTTATTAAATTAGATACCTCTTGTTCTCTAATTGATTGAAATGATCTTACACGTTTTTTACAAAGAAGCTCTTGTGAACATATTCTTCTTAATTGTTTCCAATAGCTACCATAAGGTGCCGTGGCGATGTCGGTGGAACCATAACACATAATGTCTGCACCAATTTGGTGTGGCCTTTGAGCAAAAATGGTATCATAGGTTTTTAAAATCTCTTTGGCAACTTCAGGTGAAGAAATTACTATGGTTGATACTTCACCTAGTTTTAGGTGCATGATAGGGCCATAGATTTTGGATAATGTTCTTAAACGGTGATGAGGTAGAGAGCCAATAAGGTGGTGTATGCTTCCTATGATAGGAAGGGTCCATGGTCCAGGTGGAAATTTTTGGTGTACTTTGGTTGTGACTCTTAATATTCTTTTTACCAATTTTAGAATTTGTGTGAGGAAAAGAATGAAACTTGTTGAAAATAAAAGGAAGGGTAAGAATGATAAGTTGGGATGTTCCATGAGGAAAATGTATATAGAAGGAAAGAGCAAATGGTGATATGTGTTGCAGGCATCTATCTATATATAGAGTATATTCATGCATGAAACTCTATCAACTTGTTTATTTATTTATTAAGATGATTTTATATGGTACATGTACCCGTACAATTGTTTTTAAAATGAGCTTTTTTATTGGAAAAATTAGTTCCTATGAATTATTTATATAATTATAATAAGTACTACCTCCGCCCCTAATTATATAGGGTCTTTTTAGAAAAATAACGGGAATTAAAAAAATTGAAAGTGGTAATAAATTTGTTTGTAATTAATATTGCTTTTACAATTTTATCCTTTAAGAGAGAGAATTAATGTATGTTTTCAACATAGTATTTAATGCTGATTGAAGAAAAAAATATAAAATAAATAAGGGTACGTTTGTAAAGAATTAATTAATATACTTGGAAATATCAAATGGATCTTATAAAAAGAGACACAAATTTTTTCTCAAAAGAGTCTTATATTTAGGGACGGAGGTAATAAATGTTATCTTCCAAAATCGAAAGTATCAGCGAAATAAAAAAAAATTGAATTTTTACTACTCATAATAGTTATTTTCCTTTTTTTTCTTCTCATAATTTATTTTTATTTTACTTCTTATTTTTTAATAGGATACACTTTTTTAATTATTTAATAAATAAAATTAGAGATTTGAAGGGAAAAAATTATTAGAGAACTTGTATGATTATAATTATAAGTGATAATGATGATTTAATTAATTCTTAAATTAAAAGAAATATGTATTATGTATAATTAGTAACGTGAGAAGGAGTGAGTCATATAGCCTATTTTCCAATTTATTTTAAGTTAATTATTAATTAATAGTTGAATTCATTAGAAAGTGAGTTTTTTTTTTAGTAATCATTAGAAAGAAAGTTGTGGAGGGATATGTGGGTAGTGGGTTTTTTTCATTGTTTAATGGGTTAATAGGTCTTTACCCCCCTGTAATATAGGTCATTTTCGGTTTTGCCCGCTGTAAAATATTTTTTTTGATTTACCCCCTGTAAAAATTTTTTGTTTTGATTTACCCCCTAATAGGCCAAACAAAAACGAAAAATTCTTGAAAAAATAAAATAAAATAGGTTTTTGTTTGGCCTATTAGGGGGGTAAATCAAAACAAAAACATTTTACAGGGGGTAAAGACCTATTATCCCTTGTTTAATTTAATTAATAGAATGATAATTATTTCCTATTTTAATTATTAATTAATTAATTAATAGGTGAATTAGTAGAAATAGAGTTGTGGAGGGAAACATGGGTAGTGGGTTAACTAACTAATTAATAGGTGAATTAGTAAAAATAAAGTTGAGGAGGGAAAAATGGGTAGTGAGGTTTTTCCTTTCATTTTTTATTTAATTAACTAGACTCTAACCCGTGCGATGCACGGATTTATTAGAGTTTCATGTATAGGTATCAAATTGATTATATTATTATAAACATTTAATGAAATACAATAGTGTTTTAAAAAACTAAATCGATTCATTAACTAACTATATGATGTATATATTCCATAAAAAAAATAAAGAAT
>Ga0228710_1005197_pt1 | contig 20279 bp, 15 predicted proteins | sample MedpolnodulmetaG_FD_177995 | JGI IMG/M metagenome (GOLD analysis project Ga0228710, IMG submission 177995) | Root nodule microbial communities from Medicago polymorpha collected in Santa Monica, California, United States - pink nodules | ecosystem: Host-associated > Plants > Roots > Nodule... | reverse complement strand
GCCCCTAATTGAGCGGTTTTAGAAAGGGGAAAGAATCGGGTGAGGAATGCTCGTCTCATTTGGTCCCATGACGTGATAGAACCAATCTTCAATGAATGAAACCAAACACTAGCTCTATCCCCTAAGGAAAAAGGAAAGAGGTGCAGCCTTACGGCCTCTTGGTTTGCGTTCAAGGTTCCACTTAGTCTTAAAAATGTAGAAATATGAAGATTCAGATCCTCAGTGGGTGATCCGAAAAATTGATTTTGCTGCACTAAGGAAATAAGTGCAGGCTTTATTTCAAAATTATTACCCTCAACCGTTGGGTACACAATAATAACATATGACTCTTCCGTAGAAGGGGTTGCATACTCCATAAGAGTGCGTTCCTCAGCCATATCGTTATTATTTCGTGCTTCTCTTACTCTCTTATGTAAGAATCTTTAGATCTCGGGAACGAATTCACCAAAACTTTTGTTTCTTCACATAAAAGAATAAGAACCCAAGAAGTGAACGGTAAAAATAAAGAAAGAAAAAGAAGAAGAAAAAGAAAGAAAAAGAAAAAGATTTTTTTTTTTTAGTCTAACCATTAAAAAAAATTAATCAAATTACAATAACTCCCTGGCAGCGGCGCCAAAAATATTTTGTTATATTTTTGCACAATATATTTTGTTATGAAATCTACATATTTGAATCATGAATCCTTGCACCATATATTTTATATGAGATCTTCATATTTTTGGCACGAATAAGCTCCAATTCCCTTTCTTTTGCTCCAAGACTAAATCTTTTGAATATTTGTTCCTGAAGTATAATAACTTGCAATTGAAGTAAAATAGTTCTAGAAGGAAATAAAAACATATTAAATCTAATTAAAATAAACTTAAATATTAAATAAAAGACACTAATTTAAAGACTAATTATTGACTCATCAACTATGCGCGTATTTTGTCGACCACACCTCAACATTTGGAGTGCGCCATATTGCTGTTTCTGACTTAATGGTTAGACCTCATAAGCAATGGAACATGGAGCTGATTAATGGTTTTTTTTAATAATAATATAGCCAGAAGTATTTTTAATACTCCATTATTGGCTTCGGTAATTAATAATGTCCCTATTTGGAAATTAGAAGGATAATGTTTATGCAGTTTGGAGTGCATACAAGGATATTATGAATCATGATTTGGCAACTTTACAACATCGTGGGATGGGGAACTGAAATTAAATTTGGACGCTTAAGTTTCCACCTAAGGTCAAGAATTTCTTGTGGAGAGCATCTCGCAATTGTTTGCCTACAAGAGTGTGGTTGCAATAAAAAGGTGTCCATTTCCCTAATCAGTGCGCGGTGTGTGAAGAGAGTGTTGAAGATATTTCTCATTTGTTCTTCATGTGTAGTAAAAGTGTGCTTTGTTGGCAGCACACTGGTTTATGGAGTCTCTTGTTGGTTGTCTTTGACCCTGCTGCAAGTTTCCTAAAAAATGTGTTTGCTATTTTACAGCATCTAGACCAGCAGCAAAAGCAAGTCTTCAGTGTGACCTTATAAAGTATTTGGAAGCATAGAAATTACAAGGTTTGGAACAACATCACTCATTCAACTTAAAATATACGTGAACGTGCAGGGTCTTTTCTTATTAGCTGGATGAATGCCCAACATATTCGACTTCATACTACTAGGAATCCCACTTCTCTTGGAGATTTGCAATGGCTAAACCAAGTCCTGATAGGTATAGATGTAATGTTGAGTCTTTCTTTTTCCAATATTTGAATTGAGCTAGATTGGGTATGTATATTAGAGATGAAGAGGGTCGTTTTGTGCTAGCTAAAACAGAATGGTAGATTCCTCTCCTAGATGTTGACTTAGGGGATGCTTTAGGTTTATTATTTGCGCTTCATTGGGTGCGTAATTTGCGGTTGGATATTGTGGATTTTGAGTTTGATTCCAAAACTATGGTGGATAGTATCTTTGGTGGTAAGAGTGACTTTTCTAATTACAGTGCAATGATCAATGATTGTACACACCGGTAATTTTCTGATTTAGAAACCTTTGATGTTAAGTTTATTAGGAGACAACCCAACGAAGTTGCTCACAGTTTCACTCAAGTGGCTTGATGACAAGTCATCTTACATTATTCTTAGCATGTTTTTTAGTTATTTTCAGTAGGTTTTAGCAACAAAAAGGAGAAGTATTAGAACAACTGCCTATGATTTCGAGACTTTTGTAATGTTTTCTATATTTGAGTATGTAATTATAGTTTTCCCGAAACATAGCCATTTTAGAGGGTTTTTGAAGTAATTCACAGAGAAATCATGCGAATCGGAAAAGCAAGAACATCTGAAGAATTGTGAAGACTTAGGAAGACCAAGAATGAAGATTCAAGAGACTTGCAAATGGGAGGAATTATGTTCTCAAGTTTCGAGGCAAGTTATTTGAAGACGAAGACCTAAAACGGCGGAAAATCGAAGAATTTGGGCTCAGGAAACAGATGTTATGCCCCTAGAGCATGCAAAATTGCCTAGGGCATGGAATTTACATACCATGCGCCTAGGTCATCATATGGGGTGCACTCACATGCGCCCCATGCATTTTCCATGCGCCCCGTACATCCAAAAATGCGGGGCACACACGTCTTTTCCTGCTTCTGTGTTGGATAAAGCTCGTGCTTTTTGCCCAAACCGAGGTAGAAACTCTCACTATAAATAGTAGCCTTCCCCATTCATAATTTCTCGTTCCGAACTCTGGCAGTTCAAGAGGAAGGCAACTTTGTAGCTTCAAGAGAGTTTCTATCTTCTCCTTGATTTATCTTTAGTAATTTGTTTTTAGTTACCATGTGTAACTAAATCTTTTTAGGTTAGAGTTCTAAGATGAACCTCTGTATATTTTTGTTTGATATTTATTTAATTTAATGTGGTTTATTTTATTTATTTTATGTTCTCTATTAAGTTCCTGATTTAGTCATTTATTTCAAAGGAGCGTAACCCTAGATTAGGTACTTAGGTTGTGATAGGGGTTAATATTGTTATTACTATCTAGCTGCTTATATCTTGATATTTATATCATTATACTAGTAACTATCTGTCTAGGAAGTAATTAGTTAGTAACTTGCGAAAGATACCGAAAGAGAGTTGACCCTAATAGTAAATACTTAGGAAGTGACATTACTAAGACTGAGCAGTAACTCTGCTGAACCTAGGATGTGACTGGTTAGTATAATTAAGGAAACAAGCGTCTCCGATGAATAAACCTAGATTGAACCATTATCTTAAAACCCTTAGTAAGGTAGACGAGATAAGGTTGCCCGTTTGTAGAACTATTAAGAGCGAAGAGAGGGTGTGCTATGAGTGTCCTAAAAAATACTCACTACCAAAAACATTCAAATAATAAATACTGAAAACAAATAAATATTTTATTATAATTTTGCATTAGAATATAGTTTTTTTAAAGGACAACAGAATATAGTGATTATTAAAAGAATTAAATGAAAAATGGTCACATAAACTAGTTAAATTCATATCACAACATGGTCCTATGCAGCATAAATCTAATTCATCTAACACTACTAGAAAAAGCAAAATTAGCGAGGAAATTAGTGACGGAAAAAATGAAATTCCTCACAAATTCATTGGTCGCAAAATTTAGTGACAGAATTAGAGAGGGATTTCACGTTTTCCCTCACTAAAGATCCCTCACTAATTTTTGTTTTTTTAGTAGTGTAACATAGTAGATAGAAATCCATAAAAAAATAAAAGTATACAGAAATTTGTTTGGCAGCAATATCTTTACATGCTTTATGCACCACCAAATCAGTTTTAGAATGGTTGATAATTAATCCATTCTTCTGGTGTGTTGATAAAGTTCAGACTTGCCATATTTTCAACCGTTGCTAAATCCAATTTCTTAGTCCATTTCACTCGCTTGGATGTATCAGCACCAGGTCCAAAATTGCCATATTCTGCGAATGTTATTTGTTCCCTGCAAAATTTCATTTTAAGATATGAATTTTTAAGTAGAACAAAAAGAAAATCTTAAAGGGAAAATAAGAAGGAAAAAAAGATTTAGTTTATTTGAATTAACATCAATTTTGTTGTCCAGTCAATTTATAGATATATAGTTGTAGAGATATTAAGCAAGAAAGGTTTCTAAAAGAATTGAGAGTAAGAAATAGGTTTCAATATACGAGAATTATTTTTAAATAAGTTTAGTTAAAATTATTAGGGAAAATAAATGGTAAATAAGAAGGATATGCCCTTTCAATAAAATAATAATAATAATGGTATGCATTCCAAGTAATTTTATTCAAGTGTTCTATTGCCTAAATAGAAAAAAAAGTGTTTTATTTTTTGTGGATGACGACAATATACATTGAAAACTCACATATGTATATAGAGAAGTGGAGATTCAAACTTCCATTCACGATGTTTGACCTAACAATATAGTATTTTTGGCTAGTTAGGTTAAGACTTTTATTTGAAGACTTGTGGACCTGTTTTATTCAACTTTCTTAGCTAGATAAAATTAACTTTTCTTTATGATGATGAAGGGCTTTATTCTTACCTAACATATTCTTATATAAGTGGATTGAAAATGTTTCATTGCATAATACCTAAAAATGTTTTATTGCATAACAAATTAAGTAATAATGAAAATATTTTTTGTTCACCCAAAGTAAATTTAGCATGAAATTAAATTTCATGCAACTTGTTACCCGTTTTCTTTCCATTCATATGTAAATATAATAATTCATATATTTTTTAATGAATTCTCAATCCATCCTTCTACATAAATGTAGTAGTAATATATATACTAATTGCAACTATCCCTAATTTATATGTTAGTTACCTATCACTATGTCTTTTTTTTAGCAGGGATCAATGTAACCTCATAATAACAATGTAAAGAAAAGAACATTGAAAAAATGGGGAACATACTCTTCACCATCAAAAGACCATGGATTCCAGCCTCTAGGTGCTACAATGTTGGTCATATTTGTTTTGTAAAATAAGACTCTAGCATAGCGTCTCCAAGGCCTTCCCAAATAAGCCCTTGCATTACCAAAGACATGACAATCTTTGAAAACAAACCCACTTTCATCCTTTGCATTCGTTCTACCTTGTGCTGTTATATAACCACCACCAATAACAGATATGGAACACCTCTACAAAATTCAATGAACAAATTATACATTAAAACATGATTCTACGATATATAAAAAGGAAAATGCTATTTTTCTAGAAAAATAGCATCAAGAATTTTTCAAGGCACAACTGGCAAGTTTTAATTGGATGATTTGTTTGTTCACTTCCTATTTTTCAGCCACAACTCCTTGAATTGTGGCAAATAGTGCATTGTGATTGACTGCTCTTTATTCTCGAAGAATTCTTGATGTTATTTTTCTAGAGATATAGCATTGCTCATATAAAAATATGTAATTAAGACTTGGTATTTTCGATTAGAATTTAACCGTCGGTGTACAATTATTTTACACATGAATTATCATATTCATTAATTGACGTGATAACAATTCATTAAATTCATGTGTAAAATAACTTTATACTACCAATACCATATGTATAAATTTAAAGATCAATTTTTTTTCAAGGAAGGACTTGGTACCTATGTACTTGTCTCATCTTGTATTCAATAAAATTTCTCTTTTCTATTAGAGAAAAAATGGAAAATAAAAATAGAGAATTTGTTTACCTCGAACAAAGACTGGCCTGCACCAAAGATAAAATCTATAGCACCTTGTATGGTACAAAGCTTATAGTAATGTCTTCCATTGTTGTCCCACAAAGTGTCTTGATAACCAAAGAAACCAACCCTAAAAAAATAAGTCTTATCTCCACTTACCATTGCAGCTACTGCAGCTATGTGGGTATGGTTCTTTATCGGATTCTTGTATGTATTCTGCTCCACATAAATAAGCAAAATATTACTCCATCTATGTTACAATATAAATTGTTTTCAATGCATTATTATATATAAGAAAATTACACATTATAAATTGATTTAAGAAATAATACACGATCTACAAGTGTTAAAACCCTAATCAAATCAACACATGCATGTAGTTAGTTTTTTGTTTTATATTTAATCTGCTGAGAAGTTTCCCTAAGCTAATTAATTAGGTTATGCAGATGAACCTTAAACCAAATAAACGTTCTAATTTGTTTTTTAAAGAAAAAAAGAAAAGAATGATTCCAAAAGCAAATCATGATTCTTAAACCAAAAAGAATAATTTTTGTTTGGTACATAAATAATTGTTTTGTATTTAGTCAAATCAATTAGACACACTTTTCGTTGAAAATATTCTTTTTTATTTTTTCTGGTACACGTTGAAAAAATTCTTTAACCGACAAATATTGTTATATTAACGAACTTCCTACTTCCCCCAAACATTGAAGACTAAATGCAATAACTTGGTGTAAAATAATAGTAGTTTTTACTTTTTAGTCAACCTTGTTAATGAGAAACAATGCATAAAAAACAGAATTATCATAATCCTAATTTTGAACAATATATTCCTTCCAGCAATGCTATACATGGCTAATAAACTTTCCCAAAATTACACGATGGCTGATGTGTTGTTCATGTGACAAAAAGAAAACACTTTAACTCCGACTTTAGTGGAATACATGGTTGGTCAATGATTAATTAGTCAGTAAAAATAATTCGGGACAGATTTGGGAAGCTTTCTCGTGCAAGTCAGATTTTGAACACGATATTAAAAGGAACAAAATTTCGTGATGATTCCATTAATGGAAATATGATCGTTTGACTTCTTATCTTCTAAAAAATTTGCGATTATAGCCTCTGTTTTGGGACATGTAAAGTCTTCTCAGCAATTTTGGGACAAAAAGGGGTCAAAATTGCCAGTTTTTTAATAGGGGGTCAAAATCGCAACATTTTAAAACTTAAGAGGGTAAAAGGTACATATTAGCATTAATTTTTATAGTGACAACGACTTTACTCAAATTTTATTGATGAATAAGTAAGAATTTTTCATTCTTATATCTCATTCTTTTTTCAAAACACCAATAGGGGCGCTACCAATAGCAAACTCAAATCAATTTTCTGGAATAGGTTATCTTAGTTGGTGGTTTTGTAGTGTTACTTGTTTGGGTATTGGTTAATCTTTGTTTTTTGTTGGTTTATCGGATCATCTTGTTTTAAACTTATGACGTTCTCTTTGATACACCTTATACTAAGAAAAATGGTTGTTTATGTTAATATGATTTATTTTGACTTGTTAAAAAAAATAAAAATAGAATAGCCACATAGTCACACATAAACAACTAAGCAGCTAAGAGTCATCATAAGAAAAGGCATAAATGAAAGGAAAATTTTTCTTACACTCTAAATGAAAACATTTAGTAATTGGTGGATTATTTCTCACCCTGAAACTGATGGATTTGACGACAACATTATCAGCCATTGAGGAGAATGTAGCACTTTCTGAGATTGGTCCATGATCATTCCATTCAACAGTGGTTTTCCTCTTCCCTACTCCTTTTAGTATGATGTAAGGTTTATCACGTGGAATCTCTATCTTTTCCCTGACACACACAAAATTAACATTTTTCATAACTCATTGAAAATCGAGAGTTTAAATACGGGTTTTGCTAGAAGACACTTTTTATTAAGGTGTCTTTTAGTAAGTTATTCTATGAGCATTTGCTAAAAGACACCAACTAATTTTTATGAAAGTGTCTTTTAGCAAAGTTATAACTAAAAAGTGAAAATCACACTTTGAGATTTGAGTTGCTAAAAGACACATTCATGAGTGGCTTCTAGCAAAACCCTTTAAATAATTATAAATTAAAAGTCTTGTACAATAGTATTATTTTCAAACTAAACAAAATGAATTAATTTTTTATAAAGATTAATTATTTTTCAATTATATATATCTTTTATGTATAAATCACGAGTAAAAGGGTGTTCAACCCATCACATAATAATGATTGAAAGATTTGGAGCTCTTTCTTGATTCTATGGGTGGTGGTATATGACCGTTCTTAATTGGTAGAATGATGTGTCTGGTTAATTTCGTTAACGTGGGGTAACCCCTTCATGGCCAATTTCTTAGAGGGCATCAACTCCCCAAAGAATAATAGATCTTTTGACTACACTAATGCACCACTCATAAATCACAAACAATGACTCATTTGCTCTTCTCAAAAATCATTTTCAAAACATACAATAGTTTAAGCAGAAAAAATATGCTCACTCGTAGTTTCTCAAACATTAAAGCATTGAATGTCAAGAGACAAAAAAATAATAAAAAACAATTAAATCAAACAAAGTGTGGCTTTATTGGCTTGGCATGTCCCATGTTATTGATAAAATAAACTAATGAAAAAAAAAATCATTTATTAATAATTAAAAAAACTTATATTATTGAAATTTTGGATGCATGTAAGTGCATTTTATATTTATTTTGAATCATGTTAGTGCATGTATTTTGAACTAATTAATGAAAAAGAATAGAAATTTTACCTGTAGGTACCTGCCTTCACCCTAATGGCAACCCAATGCTTATTGTTCAAAGGAATTGATTCAATAGCAGATTTAATTGTTGTGAAGTTCCCATTTCCCAATGGATCTACAATGATTGTTGAATAAGGTAAGAGCTTATTTCCCACTCTTTTGTAAATTTGAGCATTAGCACCATCTTGTTTCAACACCACAAACATAAAGATAAAAGCAAATAAGAAAAAACGAAACATGATGATTGATCTTAGAATTTGGACTCTTAACAAGTGAAAACCAATATGAAATTGTTGAGAACTCATGTAAGATGAATGTTGAAAAGATGTGTGTATTTATAGGCAAAAATATTCTACATGATTTGGTGAGAACGTTGAGAAAAAGGGAATTTTTGTAATAGTGGAAATAAGGGATATGCAATAATTAGTTTATTCAATTACGGCATCATTAGTTAATTCTCAAAAGGATTACAAATAGCTGTACTATTTCCCTAAAAAAAAAAAATAGCTGTATCATTGGAATCGACCAGTCTTGTATTTTTTTACGTAATAAAGTTATGACTCTTATTTGTATTAATATTTATATTTATATATTTTTTTTAAGGAAAAACATAATAAGTTTTTATTTCCTCTAACAAAAAAATTAAGTTTTTATTCAAAATGAAACAAAATACATATTTTCTTAATCAAATAATTAATTGAAAATATTAACTTTTGATATATTTCTATAATTAACATTTAAATTTAATATGGTACATACTAATTGTTATGAAATATTTCCTTATCAAGTATTTTACTTTTTTTTTCTTCCAAAAAAAAGTATTTTACTTTTTTAGATTTCGAAAAACATATTTTTTTTAAATCAAATTATTTGTCATACATTATAAATATTTTAAGAATAAATTTTGGATCTTTTATTAAAAGGACGTATATTTTTAGGGATGTTCTTGCTAACTCGGTGCTAGTTCCTTCAAAGAAGATAGTATACTAAGACAATTTAGAAAAAATAAAAATAAAAATATAAAATTTGTACATATTATAAACATATTTTTCAAATAATAGTCAAACACAATTTATCTACACAAATGTTTTTAGAAAGGTTTTCTTGTGCATTTTAAAAACAACACTTAAACAATGATTAAAAGTGATAATAAAAACATTGAAGATTTAAAAGTGTGTGGAAAAGTAGGTAGTAGGCTAAAGTGGAACTCAACTAAACATAGTTTAGATGGTTGGCATGTGGGCCATGGGATCATATGTCAAGTTCTACTGCTACTGTTATATAAGAGATCTAGAGGAATTTTATACCAGAAAATCAATAAAAATATAAGATATATGGAGGAATCAAACTTGTTTTATTCCATGTAATGAAATTTTACCCAAAATTGTCGTACTAATTGCTTTTTGACTTTACCACCTTGTGTTGACATTCTTATGTCAATGATTTTCTTAATGAAAAATTTGGTCCGGCAATAAGCAACTTAAAGATGGTGTCCTAATTAGGGAGAATTAACGTAACTGTTAGGTGATATCCCATAAAAGAACAAGCATGTTGGGAATTTAGGATGAACATTTTTGTGACTTCATTTTAATAAAAGAGGTTTTGTTGGAACAAAATGTGTTTAAAATTATCCTTTGAGTTTTGATGATAATAAGGTATTAAAAGTGTAAATTGGATATGCTAATATTTGTTCAAGTGTGTAGGACCATAGACAAAATGTTCTCAATGCTTTGAATTATGTAAAGGTTCTGAAAGAACAAACGAGAGAAATGGAATCAACAAGAAGGAAAGTTTGTGCTGCAAGAAAGAGGTTCTGAAAACAAGCGGTTCTGAAGAAGCTGACGTCATCAGAAGCACCTCTTCAGAAGCAGTTAACCAGAAGCTGACGTCATCAGAGGTTCTGAAGATCATCAGAAGCTGAAAGAGTGAAGCTTTTTCAGATGTTGTTTAAATGATGATTTAATCACGCCTATCATCAGGTAAGACTAGAAGAATGACTATTTCAAAAGGATTTAAAGGCTTTAGATGCTTATTCTTTGGAGAGAGTTGAAAAAGGACATTTGTACGAAGTGTACAACCACTATCTCCACTACTCTGTTTTTATGTCTACTAATACAAGAACAACAGCTGTGCCTGCAACGGTGTTCCTTCAGACTTGGAATGGATTTGAAACTGCTCCTTCATAGGACAATAACCAAATCAGGCAACAGATCATTGGTGATTTGATTAAGCTTCAAACGACTCTTTTTGATGTACTGACATTATACAACGTCTCTTTCACACCTCTAAATAAAGGAGTGAAGACATAGAGAATTGAAAGACTCATACAACAATTTACAAGTGCCAAAAGTATGCTGAAATTGTTTCACATCAAAGTTCACTTAGAACTTCTTAACAACTTTCATATCTTAGAAATTCTAGAGTTTTAAAGAGTCTGTATCTGATTTGTATTGTGAACACTGCTGATTGTATATCAAGTGTTCAACCTCAAACAAATTTCTTTGTAATTTTGTTTGAATAGAAGTCTCTTGCAGTTGTGCTTGAGCATAGGAAGTCTCTTGATTTAGTTCTTGAGCATAGGAAGTCTCTTGATTAAGTTCTTGAGCATAGGAAATCTCTTTCAGTTATGCTTGAGTAGTTTGAAGTGTCTTGCTAGTTTTAGCATTGAGCAATTGTAATAAGATATTACATTTTAGTGAACTCTCCTTGGAGGTGCAAGGGGGACAAGACTACTTCTGGTTTGTGGAAGGAACCTGTATAATTGCTTTGTGTCTATCTTCTCTCTCTCTCTCTCTCTCTCTCTCTCTCTCTCTCTTTCTGTGTTTTATCCGCTGCATTTCATTTCTTAACATCACTTCAGAAGCTGAGTTCTATCAACCAGCAAAAGACAAGCAACTATTGCTATGTCTACAGCAGAAGCATAATACATCTCAGCTGCAAGTTGTTGTACACAACTGCTTTGGATGAAACATCAGTTGGAAGATTATCAGATTAATGCTAACAGTATTCCCATTTATTGTGATAATACTGCTGCTATTTGTTTGTCAAAGAATCCAATTCTACATTCAAGAACCAAGCATATTGAAATCAAACACCACTTTCTTAGAGATTATGTTCAAAAAGGAATTTTAGATATACAATTCATTGATACTGAGCATCAATGAGCTGATATATTTACTAAGCCTTTAACTGTGGAAAAATTTGATTTTATAAAGAAAAATTTGAACATGCACTTTATGTCTGATTAAATTTGCTTGTCTTTGAATAAAAAGTTAGATTCTGAAGTCATTCAGAAGCTATAGTCCATCAGAATCTTTTTACTGAGATTCGGATGAAAATGTGCTTTTGAAGATGACGTCAGCATCTGAACTTCAGAAGCTGAACTCTTTGCTTCTGAATAGCAGAGTTAGTGGAAAGGTTGGAAGTTACTTTTTGGTAACACATGTCCCACTAACTTGGCAGTTACTCTGAGAAACTCTGACGTGGCTTAAGTGTATAACGTAAGAGAGCAGTGATGAATTTATGCTTTGAATGTACTATCTCGCGCCCCCTATGTCATTAATGTTGTGTTTGTTTGTCCCCTTCTGAATTGCAATCGTTTTTTTGCTAAAAACACTTAGAGAAAAACACACACTACTCACTTCATAACCTACACTTTCTGATTTTAGATTGAATCTCTGCAAAAATCGCCTTTTTCGAAATCAAAACCTTAGAACCCTAAAACTCTCATCAGTATCAATGGGAACTTCAAGTTCAAATCAAGAAACCTCCATGCAAATAACTACCGGTGAAGCATATCAGATTAAAGGAAGAATGATGAAGCTAGAGGAATGGGAATTGACAGTTCAAGTGGAGAATCCAATGGATTTCATCTCCTTAGCTCATCATGGTTGCGAGCTCAGAAACTTCTTTCACGCTCAAGACTTGGATGGTTACTTCTGCATGCTGAATGGTCCTATGTATGAGAATCTGGTCAAGCATTTCTGGGTCAGGGCTGAAATTTATGATATTCAAGCTGCTAGGTTGGAAGAGCATGAAAAGGTACTGATTGTTCCTACCCTTGAAGGGAAGACTAGAGAACAACTTGGTTTGAAACCATTCACCTGTACAGAGATTCGCTCAAGCATCATGGGAATCCCTGTGTCTATCACAGAAGAAGTAATTGCAAGGGCATGTAGAAGAAAAGCTGAAGGATCTTATGAAAAGAATCTGGATAACAAGACAAGTCCTTGGATAGAGGTTGTGAACATGACTATGTTCAACAGCACAAAGAAAGGAAAGTATTGTGATCTGAAGATGCAATACAAACTACTTCAGAAGATCATGTCTGAGAATCTTCTTCCCAAAGGTGAAGGAGTAGATCAACCTTCATTGGATCACAAAGTGTTCCTACACTTCCTGATAACCCTTGAGAAGGAAAATGTGCCAAAGTATATCTTCAATCATATGTTGTGGGCACTGAAGGAAAGTCAGGACAGTAATAGAAGTTGGATTCCCTATGGAAGATTATTGTATGAAATTTACCATCAAGAAGGGATTTTGAAAGTAATCAAGTTATCAAAGATTATAACTGGTGCACAACTAGGCATAATGACTGGTAAAGTTATGAATGGTCGCACTTTGAGGAAGATGCTCGTGATCAAGAAAGAGGAATACACTCAGCTTAGCATTGATTTGCTGGAATCATTTGTTGTATCCAACTAAATGGATGATTTTCCTCCAATCTGCAGACAATATCCTCAAGATGTAAGAGCTCATTATGTCTATGAGCACTGGGAAAGAACTAGAGAAACCATCAAATATGACGAAATTCCAGAAACCATGTATGGTGGTGCTTTACCTGTTGCTAGAAAAAGGAAATCAAAGAAGAAAGCAACTTCAGAAGCTGATGATGATGAAGAAGCTTCTGAACCAAAGAAGAAGACCAAGAAAGCGAAAGATGATCCTCAAGAACAAGCAGTTGGTTCTGATGTGCCAACCATTCCAGATGAAGTTCAGGACTTAGAACCTGCTAAGATTCTGGACAAAAGGACAAGAAGTGGCAAGTCAATTGGCTCTTCACAAGAAGAAAAGGAAACAAATTGTCAGGAAACTAAAGGTTTCAACCTATGTGAGAGAGAAAGATGAGGAGATAGAAGCAACAACTGATCTGATCACAAGAGAGGTAAAAAGGAAGAAAGTTTTTGATGTTGCTGCTTTACAAAAAGCACTGGAGATTGCTAAAGATATTGAGGTTCCTGCTGAAGCTTTGTTGAATGAATCAACAGTTGAAGCTGCTCATAAGGTGATTGAGCTAACAGAGGATCTTCAACAGTTGGTGGTGGCTGGTGATTTGTTGAATGCTGTTGAAGAGACTCGGAAGAAGGATGTTACTTGTTCAGAAGTTGTTGCTTCAGAAGTTGTTAGAGGTAACAATGATTCTCATAGTATCTCTAATGTAATAGAAGTAGAATCTAGTTCAACCTCAGCCTCCCACTCAACCTCTGTTTCAACCTCTTCAGACATAGATAATATTCCATTGAATAGAGTCTATGCAAACTTACAAAAATCCTTATTCCCATCATCATCTACCAAGAACCAGAAAAAGCCTGCTGATGATGCATTTATGCCATCAGATGGCTCAAATGAGAATTGATGTTTGTGCTAAATTGTCTGCTGATCATCCTTTTCAACCATCTTTCATTCAACCTCTTCAAACTGTTCCTGCTGATGCAGAGTTTGAGAATGAACAAGCACTGCCTGAGCTAAATATTCCTGAAACATCATCATCTCAACCTTAACCATCAACCCAACCTAGTGACCCAACTGTTTCAGATGAACTGACTAATCACTATCAAGGTGAATTACCAGGTTTTGAGCCAAACTTAGAAAGAGCCTCTGAAATTGCTTCTGATGAAGTTACTTTAGAACGCCCCCAACAACAAGAACCTAACTTAGAAATGGCCACTAACACCTTTACTGAACTGATCATTCACCCTGAATATCAGCCATATCATCTTAATGTCACACACTCCAACATTTCATTTGGTATTGCATTAAGAAAACTGGCCAACAAGAAATCTTCAAACTCCAATTTACCTGCTTCTGATGATCAACCTTCCTCATCAGAAGACCAAATCCTTGATGTCTAACCCATACGTATAGCCCTACCTTCAACTGAACCTACACCTAACCCTGCTGAACCTGAGCAAGTAATCATTGAACATGCTTTAGATGAGGTTCCTACTCACAATGGAACAACTTTACCCTCATCTGCACCTTTTATCTTAGACCATATCAATGATCTACCCTTTGTACCTAATAGACCTGTTGCTACTGAAAGCACCTCCACAACCCTCACCACTGCTAAACCCACATCAATGTTAACCCTTGGTGAACCCTTAATGCAATAGGTTTGTGAAAATATCTTTAAGAATCTGAACAAGTTAGTGAAGACCAGGAATAACCTTGTACATGAAGAAGAATATGTCAGTGAGTGGACTTCCTTGAGAAGTTGAGTGGATTACATGATGTGTGAGCTTCAAAAGCTGTCCTTGGAAGCTCATGACAAAGCTCTGCTTGATCTTCAACAATAGTTTCAAGGAGTAACTATGAACTTGGAAGAAATAGAGCTCAACAGAATTATAGAGAGAAGCAAACTGTACCTATCAGACACACCTATGTATATGGATGCTTCAAGCATTATCTCCTCTAGTGTGCAATCTGAAAACCCAGGCTTCAGGTGGTTGGCTAAGCCAAAAATCCAGACCTCAAATGCTCCAATTCTTAAGAAGTTAAAGGATAATCCTGTCTTGGAGAAGGAAAACAAGGAACTAAAGAAACCTTTGTTTGAGCAAAAGGTCTTGGTTGTTGAACATCAGAGAAAGATGATTGCTCAGCAAGAAGAAGAAAAGATTAGAGAAGAAAATCTTATCAAGAGTTATGATGATCTCAAGGAAGACATGCAGAAGCAATTAGAGACTACAAACAGTTTGATTAGATATCTGATGGAAATGGTTTAGAAACAAGCCAAGCCTTAGATTGCACACCTTATCTTTAGCTTGTTTACTCTTTATCTTGTCTGTTGTTTGTGTTTCTGAATATAGATACTTTGTTTTGCTTCTGACCATGTTTTGCTTCTGACAATATTGTTTTTGCTTCTAAACTTATTATATATGTCTTATATTGAATTTTCTCACTATGTTTTTCTCATCTCTTCTTTTTGTCTTTATTTTATCTTTTTGTTGATAACAAAAGGGGGAGTAGATGTATAGTATTTATTTATAGGCTCTGAGGCCCATTAATTTTAAACAAGTTAAATTAATAGGACCTTCTTCTCATCTCTTAGTCTATTAATTTAATGTGAGATTATTCTGAGTGTATTTTGTTTTTAATGATGAATTTAATTAACATGGATAGAACTCAGGGGGAGCTTACAAACCTCATACCCTGAAAGTCAACTTGTTAATTAGATTAGCAACAATTAAACATTTTAAATACTAGTGTTTGTCATCATCAAAAAGGGGGAGATTGTTGGAACAAAATGTGTTTAACATTACCCTTTGAGTTTTGATGATAACAAGGTATTAAAAATCGTCGATTGGATATGCCAAGAAAACTACTTGTTAAGAATAACAATTTATTGTTGGATCGAAAGAGATAAATGTTCATTAATCTTAGTAAGATTGAACTTGGCAAAAGAAAGGGGTTTGATAACTAGAAAAAAAAGATTGTTAAAGAATACTTTGTAAATACGAAATTTACGTATTGAATTTGGATTCTTATATCCAGAATCCAAATAATAGCGAGAATCCACATAATAGTGCGCAGGACCATAGACAAAAATTTAAATGTCTTTAAATAAAGCATAAGTTCTAAAGGACAAATGAGAGCAATGGAATCTACAAAAAGGAAGCTTGAGTTGCAAGAAAGCATATAAAGAAAAGAGGTTCTGAAGATCATAAGAAGCTGAAAGACTAAAGCTTTTTCAGATGTTGTTCAAATGATGATTTAATCACGCCTATCATCAGAGAAGACTATAAGAATGTAGCAACTTCTATTTCAAAAGGATTTGAAGGGTTTGGATGGTTATTCTTTGAAGATAGTTGAAAAAGGACATTTGTACGAAGTGTACAACCACTATCTCCACTACTTTGTTTTTATGTCTGCTAGTACAAAAACAACAGCTGTGCCTGCAACAGTGTTCCTCCAGACTTTGAATGGATTTGAAATTGCTCCTTCATAGGACAATAACCAAATCAGGCAACCGATCATTGGTGATTTGATCAAATTTCAAACAACTCTTTTTGATGTGCTGGCATTATACAACGTCTCTTTCGCACCTCTATATAAAGGAGTGAAGACATAGAGAATTGAAAGACTCATACAACAATTTACAAGTGTCAAAACTCTACTGAAATTGTTTCACATCAAAGTTCACTTAGAATTTCTTAACAACTTTTGTATCTTAGAAATTCTAGAGTCGTCAAGAGTTTGTATCTGATTTGTATTGTGAACACCATTGATTGTATATCAAGTGTTCAACCTCAAACAAATTTCTTTATAATTTTATTTGAATAGAAGTCTCTTGATTTAGTTCTTGAGCATATGGAGTCTCTTGATTAAGTTCTTGAGCATAGGAAATCTCTTGCAGTTGTGCTTGAGTAGTTTGAAGTCTCTTACTAGTTCTAGCAGTGAGCAATTGTAATCACATATTACATTTTAATGAACACTCCTTGGAAGTGCAAGGGGGATAGGACTACTTCCGGTTTGTGGAAGGAACATATATAATTGATTTGTGTCTTTCTTCTCTCTCTCTCTCTCTCTCTCTCTCTCTCTCTCTCTCTCTCTCTCTCTCTCTATTTTATCCGCTGCATTTAGTTTCTGAACATCACTTTTTGAAAATTATTTTCAAATGTTTAAAATTATTTTTTAAAAAATTTTAAGCACAAATGCCACTTGCACCATTAAAAAAAATGAAAAACAAAACTAATTATACAGTCATCGTGCCACATAATCAGATATGCACAATCAACGTGCCACTCAGGGTGCCACGTCATTAATTTTGCACAGTCATATGAGTCAGGGTCAAAAATCAAAGAATCTTCATATTACAGGGTTGGAATCTAAACTTTTTTTTTACGGGGGGGTAAACCAGAACTCGCTCAAATTACAGGGGGGTAAAGACATATAAACCCATAAAATTATAATAGAGAGCATTTTTAGGGTCATTTTGGGAGTGTTTTTGGAAGAGTTTTGAAGGAAAATTAGAGATTAATTAGAGGAGTTGTCATTGGTTTAAGAAACTTTTTGTATGTTTTCATTCGAGTTGTTGTAATTCACATTTATCCTAAATCATGCAGTTTCATAGGTGTTTTGAGTCTTTTTAGATAGAAATCATATAAATCGGCAAAACAAGACATCACATGAATGGTGTGATGAATGAAGTTCAAAGGTTCTTATTAGAAGGTATTTGAAGACAATACATAGTGAAGGAAATTCATTTCAAGTTCCAAGGCATCACAAGATGAAAGAACGAGCGAAAAAGGGTGGAAAGTTGTTGAATTTGCATATGATAGGATACCTCATGCACTCCTGGAGAGGAAGTAGTGATGGAATGGTACCAGGCTTGGTTCATTAGAGTTTTCCTGCTCTATCTAGTCGGTTGCCCATTGTTTGGTAATAAAGACCGACCATGACATAATTTGGTTATTAGGGTCAATAATGTGCGACATGACGTGTTTTCGTCCACACTTTTCGGAGCGCATGCTGAGACAACTTGAATATGTTCAAACTATTCCTAGAAATTTTACTATTGCCCCATTGTACAGATTGAGCATTTATCAGATAGAATAGGCTTTTTCAGGATTATAATCTACATCTGATTTGTTAAGAAGACCGTGGGCAACTTGTGGACACTGATTGACAGGCATAGAATGGATACTTGGTGTGGTTCTATAGGGTCTCTCACCTTTTTTTGATATGTGATGTTCCTAATAATTCGTCGATGCTTGCTAACTTTGAGGTTCTTTTACACGAGGAACATGGTGTTGATCCATTAACTATCACCTACAGAATCAATGGCCTGACAATTAACTCCGTTGAACAAAATTTGGAGTTTGCCAGTACTTCTTTATACATGGATAAGGAGGAGATTGCAGCTCAGGCCACACTTCCCACTCAATACCCGTCATTGAGGTGTAAAGGGAGATATGTCGGGCAATATAGTCTACGTGGCACTAAGTGATCTCTACATTTTTTTTTAACTTTTGTGTTTTAGGAATTTAGACTTTGAATATGAACCTATGAAGTTGGAAATCGTACTTTGTTATGAACCTATTTGGTATTTGAATCAATTTATGAGAGAAACAAATGCTTTGGATCTCATGATCTTATGCGTAATCTATTGGATACAACACTGTAATGCTATTGTGCAACAAAAAATGTTCAGAATAAAATGACACGTTGCTTTCACATTCGTGCTCGTGTATCTCAATTCAATCACTTATCAATTATAGCAATCACAACTATGGCATTGTCTCTGGTACTAACATTGATTGAACTTTATTTTGTTATTTTTGCATATGGTATAAAGCTATCGGAGCATCTGATAGGTAGATACCAGAGGTTCATTTTAAAATCATGATTAACACGTCTGGTAAATATCTACCAAATGGTTCGATACGTAACTACTGGACGTATAATAACTCAAATAGTCTAATATAACACATCTGATTTTTAGTTTTAAATATTTTTTGAATACAATGTATATATTTGATGTAATACTTTTGAACATTTTTTGGAATCGATGTATATGTTTGAAAAGATGGTAGACAATATTTGTCAAAAAAAGTGGTATCCATTAACTGGATTTCACAAACGACAACAATGTAGATTAATTATAAAATGTTAGAGATGGTTCCATATGATTTACGAGTAATAATATTCAAATAACCAAATAAAGTATAGGTCAATACAACTAAAATCAGAACAAATAACTAAAACAATACAAACAAAATCCGTTAATCTTGAGCATATCTTCCTTGTCATCATCACTCAAAATTGGATCATTTTTATTTGTTTCTTTATGTGGTTGGTTACCTTTTTCAATATCCTTTAATTCTTTAAACAAAGTGATCATCCGAAACTCGAGTGTCTGGCCTTTTGTATGTATTCAACTACGATGTTGATGGAGGTATTGGACACCCAGGTCTAAAAAACACATGCACAAAATGGTTGTGAATCAATCCTAGACACATAATATACGAAGATGACTTTGATAGAGGAAGACCACGAAGAGGAAAACATGTTTCAAAAAATTTGTTTTCATGTTCCAGCACAACAACAACTTTAATGTAAAATCTTGCAAAGACGTGTCTCATATATGATATTGTCAACCATTTTTCTTCATACGTAATTAAGACTTGGTGCATTCATGATAACATTTGCATCGGAATTTAACATTCAAACATTTGACTATTTTCGATTAGAATTTACTCTCTGTTTAAAAATACATGTCGCAATTTTACAATATGCACTATTCATATAGCTTACTTTTACCCTATTTTATAACTAATATATAAATACATATGTTAGCATGTATGATGTTGTTTGATTTGTCGCGATGAATATTATTAAAATATCAAATTTTTATAATTTTTTATTATATATAATTAATGATATTAATGGTCAAAGTTGTGTATTGACTGAAGGTGAGAAAAACCACAAGAAGGGGGGTTGAATTGTGTTTTTAGAAACTTCTTCTTTTACGTTCTAGATAACTGTCCTCAGGTTCAGAGTCTGAAGTAGTTCAGAGTCTGAGTGAGTTCAGAGT
>Ga0228710_1005196_pt1 | contig 20285 bp, 13 predicted proteins | sample MedpolnodulmetaG_FD_177995 | JGI IMG/M metagenome (GOLD analysis project Ga0228710, IMG submission 177995) | Root nodule microbial communities from Medicago polymorpha collected in Santa Monica, California, United States - pink nodules | ecosystem: Host-associated > Plants > Roots > Nodule... | reverse complement strand
AAAATGCAGTTGAACTTAGTGTTGTTCTGCACACAAAAAATTGGACCAATAACATTAAGACACGTGTCTTATAAGACCCCACACACAGACCCCACATACCACAATAGACAAACAACATAACCAAGTTTAAATGAATTAAAAACCTTAAAAAATTCACAACTTCTTTAACGTTTTCCTCCTTTTCCTCGTTTACATTACCACAACAACAATAAACAAAGAAAGAGCATGCATATTAAAAAAAAAACAGAAGAAAGTAAAGGGATTCAAATTCACATATTATACAACTTACATCAGCAACTGGAGCTCCAGCGTTTTTCTTAACCGCCGGTGGTCCTTTGATCGTTTCCTGCATCTTCTTCACAACTTTGTTCGTCTTCTCTCCTTCTTCTTCTTCGTTTGTCGTCACCTTCGTTTCTTTCACACCCATCTTCTTCTTTCGTAGGTTTTTCGTTTTGTTCTTCGCACCTTTCTTCATCGTTTTCATTGATTTTCTGGGTTTCGATTTCGTAGAGTTTGTGTTAGAACTTAGGGTTTCTTTGTCTGAATGTTCAAAATCAATCACAAGGGTGTAGGTAAAGTTGGAAAAATGTTACATATTCCCTTCCCTTTTTTATAATTTTGAGTTTTTAGGAATTAATATTAATATTGAGTTTTAAAAAAAACGAAAATAAAAGTTAACAAATTTAAATTGAAAAAAAAAAGTTTCACACGAGGCAAGTGAAAAAATAAATAAATATTAAAAAATAAATCCATATCAGCGCCACATAAGCTCATTTGGTGAGTTGGAGGGTGGTAAGCTGGAAAAAAAAAAATTTACAAGGACACAAATCAGACCAAAAATTTCATAAGGGTGAAAACTGGAAATGGCATATATTACAGGGGTGAAAAACACTATTAACCCATTATTATATTATATTTTGTACTTTGAATTAAAATATAAATTTGTTAACTTTTTTCAGTAATTTAAGCTTATTAGTATACATTAATTTTTTGCATATATAAATGTATTATTATAAACTAGAATTGAAATATGATATGATATATAGTAAATTCCCTAAAAACTCATGTTGATTATCAAAGGAGATTTTAATCTAATTGATCTATTAGTTCGCTAGTCTATTTAAACTTAAATCACATTACTTATTTAAAGATGTTTATATGAAATACACTTTTAAATAGACTAGCAAGTCGTATCAAGCTTTCAGAAGGCCAAACTTAGGACCTTAAAAAAATTGGACATACTAGGCTTAGGCCTTTAAAAAATTGTACAGGCTAGACTTATACTTTACAAAGCCTAACTCGACCTAACCTATTCTCACGCTTACGAAGGAATCGAATGAGATTAAGGTTGACTAGTTAACCCCATATATAAAAGATATTTTTGTCTCATTGCTTGTTCATAAGATTTAGGTTTTCTTAATCCTCATTATTCTCCTAGGGAAGGCCCTGCCTTGGTCATTGAGTTATGAGTATATAGGGCTCATATACTGGATTGTGTGGCTCGTCTATTGGTATTGAGTGACAATGAGGATATATATCAAATTGCTATTCGCGTCCAAACATATACAATTTTTTATATACTCCCTCCATTCTTTTTTAAGTGTCATTTTCAAATATTGACACCAGATTATCGAAGTGTATTTTTGCACCTTTATGTTTTATTATACCCTTATTTTAATCTAACAATATATTCCTATTTTTTTTACACACTTTCTCTTTCCAATGAATTAAATATGTTATCTTTCTCTCGTAAAAACAATTGTTAGTTACTATCTATTTCCACATTTCATATATTATAACTTTAATTAAAATTTTGTTAACAAAAAAAAATCCTATGATATATTTCATATGTTCCAACATTCATTACTATCACTTCTCTTTTGGGGTTTTTCCCCGTATCTATTACGAATGTTTTTTTTTTTACTTAATCAAGAGATATGTGATACATTAAGGTGAGTCTGAAGATTATATACCTCTCTATCTTATACCGCCTATTCTTAATATATTATTAAAAAAAGAGAAGAAATATATACCGGGACCAAACCAAAACCATCAAAAAATATATTACCAATGGCTAAAAGATAAATAAAAAATATATAATGAACTTTCATGATCATCAAAGATTTTTATATGATCTTAACTAAGATTAAGGTATCAATCAAATGAGGTTAAGAGATAAACACAACATATTGATTAGAGTCATTTTATGTAATTTTATAAATGGCTTCTTGCAACTCCTAAATGTTAAAATAATTTAATCCAAGTTAATAAAACATGAAATTTTTAATTATAAAAGGATCAAATATTTGTTTATTTATTACATGTAAATAAGAAAAGATATGGCTCGAATTTCCTTGTTTGTTTATGCTTTGATCATCTTTTTGTCTTTATTTTTTGTTTTAACCAATGGTGGTATGTCATTTGTCATACTATTTTCTAATTTTTCTAATTTTTCTTATACACAATATTTTATCATCTTTTAATAACATTCTCTTTTCTTATTTGACATTACAGTACTTGAAATTCGATGTGTCAATGACGCTGATTGTCCTTTGTTTCCTGCCCCTCTACATAGTAGGTGCATTGACGATGTTTGTCATTTGTTTACCTCATAATATTATTTGTATGTCATAATATTATTTTCATAATTTACCTTAAAGTTTGAGATTTATGTTTCTCTTGTATCAAAAACAACAATGTCCTTTGCTTGATTATAGCTACTAATAAATAAAGATAATATATGATTATGTAAATTGTCTATTTATTTTAGTTCTAGATTCACTGTTCTTTTAATGGAGCATTTTTTTCAATGTCAATAAAAAGAGCTCGACTTAAACTTTTATGTAATAAATTTTTAAAAATAGTTTTATACTCATTAAATAATGTTATAGTAGACATAAGATGTCATAATATATTAAAAACTAGGGAAATGCTAACCGGTGCCCCCGGGGCACTGGTTAAGGATACTAAAAAGGGAAATTATATAGTAATTATTGCATTGAAAACTGTGTAATTAATCCATAAATAAGTCAACAAAGTTTCCTTTTATGGTAATAAATTCCTTTTTTTGTATGCTTAACCAGTGCCCAGAGGCACCGGTTAGCATGACCCTAAAAACTAATCTATAATTAATTTTATATTAAAGTTTATTTATTATACATAAACAGTGTATAATTATTTTACACATGCATTTAATGATATGTTGTTACATCAATCGATGAATATGACAACTCATATGTTTTCATATTCATTAACTGATGTGGAAACACTTCATTAAATACATGTACAAAATAATTGTACATACCAATTAAGTTTCTTTATATTACCCGTATTTCAATAAGCAAAATGTTAACAAATATCATCTCTAAACACACTTGTTAAAAGTTTAAAAAAAAATTTTATCTTAAAAATTATGTATTTAATAAATTGAAACTTTAAAAATAATTTTTTTTTTACATAAAACTTTAAATTTTTCCTCTCTTAAATCTGTAACAAATAACTAGTTAGCATGACCAAAAAATATCATCTGTAACAAAAAAGAAAATATCATCTATACGTTTTGGTTTTGTCAGAATACCTTTATTGCTTTTAATGTTTAATAATGACTGATCATAACGTTTTGGTTTAAAAAAACAATTGGCTAAATATAGTGGTATTGCCGTTAGATTATAAAAAACAAGGCTTAATAGCAGTTTTAACCTCCTAACTTTTTCAAAATTGCAATTTTGGCGAAGGAAAAAAAAACTACAAAACCGTCATCTAAGTTTTGCAACTGTGGCAGTTTTGGCCCCCAAGACCAATTTTGATTCGGTCTACGCTGACGTGGCACCCTAAGTGAGGTGCCACGTGTTATTTTATTTTATTTTTTTTGTCTTAGGGGGCCAAAACTGCTACAATTGTAAAACTTAGGAGACGGTTTTGTAGTTTTTTTTCTTAGGTCGTCAAAATTGCAACTTCGTGAAAGTTAGGGGACGAAAATTGATATTAAGCCAAAAAAACAATTGGCTAAATGTAGTGTTGCCATTAGATTTTTGTGAGAAAAGAAATACAACGAGTTCTAATTCTAAAAAGAGCCAAGTTATTTGACTAGAAAACACTTGTTTGGTAATAGTTGTTTTCTCACCGGTTTATAACTTTTTGTTTTAGTTTATGGCATTTTTTAATAAGTCAATCCAAGTAGTTTGTAGCTTAAAACCTATAACTTATCATATTTTATTTTAATTTTACTCATGTGATATTATGTCATTTCATATTTATAAGTTAGTTTAACTGCTAATTTTATTAAATACTACAAATTCAATCAACTAACTTATCTACTGTAAGATGGTTTATCAACTATTCGTTATTTTTTACCAAACAAAGCCAAAAATACGATTTTATTTGTATTTGGAGTGTAGAAGATTCTAAGTTTGTGATTAGCAGCGATGTTACCTTTGACAAAAAAGCTATGGTGCCTAATGATTGTGATGTTCATATTTAAAATAATCAAGTAGTTAAGATAGAATCTAAAGACCAACCAGATTCTAGTCTTGTTTAGGTGGAGCATCCTGGTGTTACTCAACATGATGACGAGAATGAGGTTGATCATGAGGATGTTCAACATGGAAAATACACATACATTACAACAACATCAACATGAATCTTTAGATGCCACAAGCCCAAAAAAGAATTATAAAATAGTTCGGAAGTTTGGGCCAGACAAACCTTTGCCCATTATGGGTTTGTAAATTTAGTTGAATATGCATTCTCAGTAGAAGATGATGAGCCAATTACCTTCAAGAAAACTATTAAAGCCAAAGATGGAGAGTTGGTTGGTTATTATGGAGTAAGATATGAAATCTCTTCATAGGAAAAAGACATGGGAGTTGATCCCATTGCCTATGGGGAAGTCTGTTATTGGTTGTAAGTGGATGTATTAAAGAAAAGAATATCATACCAACTACCAAGACATGCGGTAGGAGACATACAACTAGGCTAATGGCTAAGGGGCTCACACATAAGAAAGAGGTTGATTACACTGAGATATTTTTCTCCAGTGGTGAAACCATGCAAAGTAGATAAAACCATACAAAAGTACGGGTCAACTAAAAACATAAAAAAATTTGGTCTCTTAAAAAAAATGTATCTATCTTAAAAAAATGAATGATAAATAATTCTACTTAGTATCCATCTTGTTTTGTTTTATTAGCTTACTTTTTCAAATATATCCCACCTTAATCTAAGTCATGTTATAAACATGAAAGACCTCAAAATGTGTATATCAGAGTAACATAATTCGTTGGTTCCAATGGAGAACCACGAATTGGTTCGCGCGGACCGATTCGCGGTACTTCCGCGTATTGGTTCGCCGGAATTCGCATGTAAATTCACAGCCGTAAGCGTACCCGGAGTATCCGCAGAAAATATAAAAAAATATATCTAGAAATAGGGAAGAGATTGTTTCTGAAAATGATGATGAAAAGGAGGCAAAAACGATTTTGTAGGAGAAAAGGCAGCGGCAAAAGCTAAATCTTAAATCTGGAAAAAGAGGAGTTGCTGCTGTTAGGAGAAAGAAGATGATTCTGATTTTCGAAATTAGGTTTTTTCAATTGGGCCTCTGAAGTCTGGACAGTATATGAGCCTTTGTTTGAACTATTTGAATTAAAATATAATGAAGTTACAATTGCTAATCATACCCCCTTTCAAAACAATTATAATCTTATCCATAAGTTACAATTTTTTTGAAAACAAAACATAATTTTTTCTATTTTATTAAAAGAAAGTGAGTGTAGATTGCTAACATTAACAGTTTTTTTTTTGTAAATTGTTTACTACCACTCAATGTTATAGTTTTTTTTTAAAATTAGATTTTATAGTGTAATATTTTTGCTATAACTTTTTTCACAAGAATTTTTTAAAAGTAATACATTAGCGCGTACCGCAAACCAAAATAGCGTACCGACTCTGTATATCCCTCCACGTGTCTGATTCTTTGAAGGTTGCGTACCCGAACCCGTACCACGTACCGAAGCGAACCACGAATTATGTGACTGTGGTGTATCTAGTATGATCTTGAATGTTTGTTTATAATTGTCTCAAATTTACAGCAAGGTACATTCATGTGACAACCAGAGTGGACAAATGTCGTGACCAGCCCTATTGCTTTAGGTGATACATACATATATCCTAGAAAAGAGTGTGTCTGAGAGTATGAGCTATCTTCTATAAGAGTGTACTGCTTGCATGGAAGTGGTAAGTTAGTCAAGTATGTAAATGGGACGAGATGATGATCTGGGCAACCTCTTTGAAACTGTATGTTTTCCTAAAAAATATGCAAAGATTGAAATTTATATTCTTTCGTTACTTGAGGATAAGCAAAAATTTAAGTTTCGGGTTGTGATGACAGGTCATCTTACATTATTCTTAGCATATTTTTCAGTAGTTTTTATTTAGTTTTGATCCAAAATAGAGAAGTTTTAGAACAACTGTTTATGGTTTTCAGGATATTTTTTAATGTTTTCTATTTGTGTCATGTAATTCTAGTTTCCCTAAAATATAGCAAATCCAAGGTGTTTTGATGTAATTCAAGAAGAAATCATGCAAATCGGCAATACAACACATCTTGAAGACTTGTGAAGATCTTAGGAAGACCATACACGAAGATTCAAGAGGCCTCGTAAGACATTACAAAGGGAGGAATTTTGTTCCCAAGTTCCAAGATATATTATAAGGAAGAAAGCACCTAAAGTATGAAGAAATAGGCGATTATGCGTAGGAAAATAGAACCCATGCTCCCCCAGACATGATCAATGCGCATGGGACATGGACTATTGCAGTCATTCACCTAACCATGCGCCTATGGCATGATGAGTGCGGGTCAGAACTGCTTTTTGCTACTTTTAAGTGGAAAAAGCTTAGTTTTCAAGCCCAGACCCATGTGGAAACCAAACCTATATATACAACTCGTTCAGAATGAGGGAACCTTTTAGACCATTGAGAATTTCGGAAACCCTAATTTAAGTCTTTGTTTCAATTACCTCTAAGAGAGTAGGAACCACATGTACCACTACTCGCGAAGGTGCGTTTGCCAATAGGATTGAGGACCCTAAGCATTGACCCACTTAGAAACTCATGTGTAAGGTTGCAACTCGGCAGCTAAAGGGGAATAAACATATACCTTTGAGAAAGTAAGTCCCCACACGTACAAACCAATGTGATCAGTAGGTGCAACTCAATAGCTGGTAGGAAATAAAACTCCACGAACTCACCACTTAAATAGAAGACGTAAATCCAATATCTGAGTTATCCTTGACCATTAATTTATTCGAACAAATAAATAGAGGGGATTGGAAGAACCCTAACCGACGCTAACATTCGGCAATCAAAACATGTTACTCCTAAACTCTTGCTCTGCGTAAATAAAATAAATTGCAAAACCCCCCTTTAGCTTTTATTTTATTTTATTGTTTTAATTTACTACTTTCTGTTCCCAAATAAGTAACACGAATTGCCATTGGAACAACAATCCATGTGGATACGATACTCTACATACTCTTTATTACTTGGTAAATGATTTGGTACATTTGCCTAAATCCGACCTCCAGGCGCCAAAAACTTGATGGACAAATTGACAAGTGTACCAATCTTAACAAGTAATAAAGTAAGTTATCGTTTCCATAGAGATTTTCGTTCAACTTAGAAATTTACAAAACTTATTGATTAAAAAGCGGATAAGAGTTAATGGTTTTGCAAGTTTGAATTGTTTGCACAAATAGAATAGTTGTTTGATTGTAGAAAATTAAAGAATTTGATTCTAATGTTTAACGGGGATTAAGATTCTTCTAATCCGCTCTATATTCTTTGTTGGACTAATCAAATTACCCATTAATTAAGACCTAAGAATTACATAAACAATGGTTCGTTCGTAGGTTTTGTCAAAAAAATACATTCATAGGAAGAATATTCTCATCCATACAAATGTCAGATTGCTCCAAAACCTCCATAACAAAATTATGAAAGTCATGGACATATCATTCGACGTCAACATCTTATGTGCCTCCTGAATTGTTATCTAAAGGACTTACACTCCATGAAGGTCTCTAACCCTCATACCCTAATGGTCCATAATAAATGAAAGACTCTTGACCAAAAGTTATATGTAACCATTCGGTTAAAGCTTAAGACTTAGTCTATGAACTCTAACCTATATTGTAAGAGAAGTAAGGGAGAAAGACATGAAAAACACATGTTACTCAAATAATAATGAATAAATAAATTACACTAATTCAATCTAACGAATAAATAGAGGTTCATCTTAGAACCCTAATCTCAAATGTTTAGTTACTCATGGTAACCAACATCATAACAAAATAAAGGAAAAACATACCCTAGAGAACAAGAGGAGGAAACCATGCCTTGAAGCTCTGGATGCTTGACCATTGCCTTATACCGCCAAATTTATGAAAGAAAATAAGTGTATGCAAGGGTCTCTATTTATAGACATCATTACTTATAGTTTAAGAGACGAGAACTTGTTTTTTTTTCCTTCGATCCAGGTTGTAAAACAAGCTGAAAGTGCAATTTACCAGCAAAAAAGCGGAAGGGTCCATGTGAGCATGCACAGGGGTGCATGAGGCAGTCACTGGATTATAAAAAACGCAGGGAAAGCTCCCAGGGTGCAAATTATATGCAATTTTTTTGTCCTTTTTAAGCTTTCTTCCGTCTTGAAATGGATTGGAACTTGAGTCGAATTTTTCCCTACTTGTATTTTCTTCAAAAAACTTATAAGTACCATTGGTCTTATTTCTTTAAATCCCTTAATTCTCCATGCAATGTCTTATTTTATCGAATTAAATGATTTATCACTAAAATGACTCAATAAAAAATGTTCTACAAACCATGAATAACCTCTTTTTATTTGTGTGAATACCATGAATAACCTCTTATTTATCTTCAAATGAAAAAAATATCAAAAAAATAGCCTAAACATTATATGATGCTCCCTCATCACGGTCTTTTTTAACTTGTTGGGTCAAATACCCCATATACTTATCCCCATTTTGGTGAGTCAAGTACTAATTATACCTTTCTCATTACAATCTATATAGTTCATATTTTCGTTAAAAATATAAAAATGAGTGTATTTTGGTGTAGCGTCTTGATGTATTATATAATATTTGTAAGGATCTACCATAATGAATATGTCTGACTTTCGAGCAAATGATTTGAGGGAAGTTGTACAACCTTTAATAGAAGGCAAGTAAATTCTAATTTTGTCTGACTCCCGCTAATAAAAAAAAATTGCTTATAAAAAAACACTACTTGTAAATTTATTTTGTCATAAAATAATTTCTTTATTGGGAGGGAGGTTGAATAACTCAACTGATTTGAGTTACGAGATAAGGAGTTGGAGGTCCTTGGTTCAAACCAAGACGAAAGATTTTCTTTTGACAAAACGAAGTAATTTTTTTTTCTAACGCAACATTTAATTATTAACATTTATCATTAATTTTTTTTTACTCGTTTTTAAATAAAATCATTAACATAACTTTTATGTTAGAAATATATTAGAGGTTTGAGTTACGCACATCATATGTATGTTGCGTTATTTGACGAGTATAAAATATTATTTGTAAAAATTTATGAAACAAAAGGCTGTTTAGCTCTTTTCAATTATTTTTATTTTTTATTTTTTTAAGAAGTTAAACTAATCCACCTAAATTCGTATATGAAAAATCGAACGTAAAACCTTGAGGAAAGATCATACTCCAAGGTTTTTACAATTATTTTTTAATACATTTTTTTTACAAGAAGATAATCGGTTTGAACTTAGGATCTCATGCATGGTGCCTAGCTAAACTCCTGACCACTAAATCAATCCCTTCATCTTTTTAAATACATACATAATGTTTTAGGGAAGAAAAAAACTAAATGTAGAAGAAAAAACAATAATTAATTAAAAAATCATAAGTTATAATTTTTCTTTTTTCTTTCAAGTAGCTATAGTTATGAAGTACATTGTTATTTTTTATATAACACTCTATGACCAAACCAATGTAAGAATACATTCATTTATAAATCGAATAAATTATAATATAATAATATACCTTTGAATGAAGGCATGGTTGATTTCGATACATTTTTTTTAGTCCATAGATTTTGATACATTCTAATAAAAGTACAAACATAAAACTAGGCAAACGAATATAACTTTGAGATAAACTATAAAAATATAACAAACAAATGAAAGTATATGCTTAGTCGAAAATGGATTTTGGATTGAACCTAAAAAAAAAAATTGGATTGAGTGTGGTTGACTGCATCCATTCAGTTACATAGATTTAGACCGTCAGATCAAGATCTGGCAGACAAGATTTTAAGTTCGGATTTTCATTGTTTTTAAATTTAAAATTCAAGCTTAAAATACAAGTTGTCCGATCAAGATTAGACCATTCATATTTGACCAACCGCAATTCAACTATATCCTCCCGACTGCACATAAATTCGGTCCATCGAAAAACAACTCACATGAATAGGTAATGCACCTCATATATAGAGGAAGACGCATAACTGGACAATCACCATTAGTAACGCATGGAATGCGATCTGCAACATTGTCTAACAAAAAAAAAATAGAAATGTAACTATAGTTATAAATGTTGTGTTTGAGTTAAATTAAAAAATGGTGTGAATAAATGAAATGACATACCACCATTGGTTATAACAAGAAATAGTGAGAAAAAGATGATCAAAGTGTAACCAAACATGGGAATTTGATCCATAGTTTCCCTCTTTTGAATGTACTAAATAAATAATTATTTGATCCCTTTATAAGCTAAAATTTCATATTTTATTAACTGCAATAGATCAATTTTAGCCGTTTCGAGATGCAAAAAGTCATTTATAAAATTGGAGGTAATGTTAAATGTCTTAGTAATTCACTCAATTGGTCACTTAAATTTAGTAAAGATCTCAAACAAAAGTATTTGGAGATCATGAAAATTCATTATTTATTTTTATTAAATTTCATTCTATTTGTTTATTCATCTTTTGGCCTTTCGTAATAGATAAAGATATTAGAGCTAAAATAAAAATATATTGATAACGGTTGTAGAAATATAGAGAGTGTGAGTTTAGTTAGTACAATTAGTGCAGCGACCCAATTTTGGTTGTGGAAATAATATAATTTTGAGATAAACTGAATTTTTATAATTTAGTCCTACAGCCGTCTCATATTTAGTGTTCCATTTGAGTTTTACATCATTATTAAAAAATGATTAATAATGTTGATTTTAATAAAAAAAAAATGTTTTTATTTACTAAAATGCATTTATTAATTATAGTTAGTGGAGTGATTATAGATGATTGAAATTTAATAAATAAGAGTATGTAAGGAAAAAAAAATATTGTATTGATATTACAAAAGGGACAAATAATTTGAGACAAGAAAAAATAAGAAAGAGAACACCTAATATGAGAGGGGGGTATATATTATTTTAAATGAATTTACATGTATAAGTGTGTTTTTAGATAAAGCAAGAGTATGAACTTGCATCAAAGTGGTGATAACACGTAAAGTGCACTACCACTTTAGCTCGACTTACACATGTTTTGATCTTGATTTTATAGATTCTTACAAAGTTATCTGATATTGTGTGTCTATTTGATGAAAAACGGTAAAAAAAAACAGGAAGAAAATATAAGTTCCAACTTGTCTTGACGCGTCCAACCCCCCGGCACGACAGGCGTCATGCTCCCCGCCAGCAGCACCAAGTCAACAAATCAGAGAAGCAAGTCAACAACAGGCCGACGGGCAGACCGTCACCCCCTTGACGCCCGTCACGCCTCCGTCAGCTCAACTATCCAGCTTTCCCTTAGGCCTTAACAGATTAATTGCGATCCAACTGCCTTGTACAAATTAAGCTATAAAAAGCAACCAAACACTCAGTTTGATGTACCCTAGCTACAGCAATACATTATAAATTTCAGAATTTTTTTATGGAATTTTAAAAAGTTCCAGCTTTAAGTTCTATATTATTTCCTTTAAGTTCCATATTATTTAGTCCTTTTTAATATGAATTCTTCAAAAGCATGTTCAGAGTATTATTTTACATGTTCTGAGTAGTCTTCATTTAGTCCCGAATGTGAGGACCAAGGTACCAATGATACATTAATGAATTGTTTTATATAATTGAAACGAGAAGTATATTTTTAGTACGAAAATTCTATTTTTCAAAATAAAAGTTTTCTGCGAAAGTAAAAACACCTTGATACCTGTTTCGCATCGAAAGAGTGAAAAAAAAGAGTATTTGACTCTAGAAAATTCGGAAATTAATTTTTAAACACATCGAAAGCGCTTTTTAAATTAATTTAGAAAATACAAATTTCCAAAATGAGATTTTAGAATTATAATCGTGCACGCGAAAGCCGGCGTTTATAAGTTAACTAGCACCTCAAATGTAAAATATGAACATGGTAATTTATCTCTTGAAAGAATAGATGAGATAAGTTACAATGAATCTCCATTCCCAACCTCTCACTTGAGCAATGACAATTAGTTAGGGGTTAGCAAGGCTTTGCAAAATGGGGACCTGGTTTGGGATCTTCCTTTGTTTATGTCTGAAAATATATATATATATATATAAATTTAGAAGCATGATTTTATTTTTTCATCGACAATAAGAAACTGAAGGGTTGATTAATTTGGATTTGATAAAGGTTCCTGGTTGGGTAATTATTAAACTGACGAATATTGATTTTTGAAGAGCAATTGTTGATTGTTAACTTTTTCTACTCATACCAATTTTGTGGAGCTACTAATTTTGCTTTTAAAGGAACATGAACATTGTGCAATGCTGGACATATATGTAGCTCTGAACTTGTATTAGAGATAATAATAAATTCATCCTAGTTTTAGATATGTAATTTTGGTGTATTAGAGATTACTGAATTTCCATGGCCATCACTATTACAAAATAGTAAATAAAATTTTGCAAAGAAGATATGTTATTTCAGGTGCATTTAGCATGGGAAAGTAATAATGTTCCCACCATTATCAAGTTGATTTTAAAGAGACTCTCAACTCAAATAGATAGCTTATGTATTTATTTTTTTAAGGTTGGAACCCCAGACTTTGCTTATGTATTATAATAAATATGGAAATTTCTCTTCTCCCATCAAAAATCGTTCACTCTCATATAAACTGACGAAAATATCTCCACGTGACTTAAGTCACGCATGTGTTGAATGCAACGTGACTTAAGTCACATTGAACTTCAATGTGAATTAACTCATGCAAATTACTGGTCAACGTGAGTTAACTCATGATGAGTATTTGTATAACAGCGGACATCATTCAATACCATTAATCAACCTAAAAAAAACTCCATATAAAACTTCCATTGCAAAAATTAGCCAAAGAGGGTATAATTGATACATGGATGTAATTTAATCATTAATCTAATGTATACAAATACATATGAAACTTAACGACCGCTCCTTGCTTAATACATTGGTTTCCTTTGATAACTCAGTTTTGAGGATTAATTTTAATATTCGCTAATAAAATGAACCAAGAGTTTATAAAAAAAAAAAACTATATAAAAAAAAGTCCATATAAAATCTCCACTACCAAAATCATCCAAAAAGTGTATAATTGATACCTTATTTCCCTCCCAAATCATGACATAAATGCAGCTTAACTACTCTGACCCACCAACTAATTTCACACGTTTTCCTTTGCCTTTAGCCACTCAATTTGCGTTGCTCAATGCATAGAAGAAAATAATTTGGAGACTTTCTAGGATTCTTCTTGCCACACTCGAGATCATCTAAACCATCTCTTTTTTCTTCCTGATCGCTCCATTTCTTCTTTCTTGACAGAACTCCTCCATTCTTCTTCTTATTTTCTAAAAGGATATTTTTGCATCTTTCCAACTGTCCACTCTAATTTCTCTCCATAACTCCAACCCCGTGCTCACATCAGACGAAGACAGAGAAGATATTTACAGTGGTGGCTTTTCATAATCAACTCAAATCAAAAATTTATCCATCGACAAGTGTTAAATTTGTTCTTTCTTAATTTCATATTTGATTTGTTCTTTCTAATTTCGATTTCGATTAAAGATTTCACTGACGATTCCATTGTTGGTTATACTATCTCAATTCGATTTTGACTGATGATTCCTCTGACGATTTTGATTGTTGTTTTGTTTATACTTTAGGGTTTGGATAGAATCTCACATGGTCTTGAAAACGGATGGAGGATCAACGCTGGAAGTTACAATTGTGAGCTTTTTGTTCATTTTTGTAGAATTATATTATTATTATTATTATTATTATTATTATTATTATTGTTGTTGTTGTTGTTGTTGTTGTTATTCCATTATGTGTTAATTCATCTTCTTTTTGTTTTCTCTCTTCTTTAGTATCTCCAAATTATCATCTGCATAAATATTGAATGATCTACGACAACGATGATATGAGGGTGTTCGACGTCGGCGTAGAAACATAAATTGAGGGTTCAAAGGCGGCGCAGAAGCAGAAATTGGATATTGATGAGAAAAGTTATCTCTAAATGTTGTTGGGATATGTAGATGATAACAGATTATTCAAATTTAACAATAGTATTTTATTGACTTATTTGCATAATAATTGAGTTTTGCGTAGTAATTTGATTTGTAAATCACATGATTTTAATGACACAATTTTTCCTTAACCGGCTGCGAGTGCTGTCTTGCGTGGCCCAATAAATTAATTTACTTTGCATATTTTACTATAAAGGCATGTAACCATAAGGAAAAAAAACACACTCGCACCGTCATTCATTCCACACAACATTATGCTAGATCTTAATATGGCCAACTTTCAAATCTTCATTGTGACAAGCAATAGGGTAGAGGTTGTTGATGCACTGCTATCCCTAAAAGGTTTCTAGAATATTGTCTTACGTTGTGTTTTGTGAGAAATTCATGATTACAATTTTTGTTTGATAATTTCACTAACAGAAGACATTGAAACATATTACTGCTATATAGTGATTATAAGGCTGTTGAAAATCGCAGACTTTTTCTGCATAATGCAGAATTTTTGGATCATGTGGGCTTGGTGTAGGGAGTGAACAGATGTTGGTGCAGGAGGAGACATATTTGTTTGTTGATATTAATTTCTATCCCAAAGACTATTTAGCCTTGGAAGCATTTGGTGATTTATTTTCTACATAATTTTCCCTGTATAACATATGTCCATTATTGTGGATATTGGTTGTTCCAGAGAGTGGCTATTGCTGCTTTCAACTTATGATCATGTAGAAGTGGATGGTGTTATATTCTTTGCATAATTCTCTGCATAATTGACGACATCATGCAGAGATTTCTAAAGATTGCTACCTTCATGAAATTGACTTATTTGTTTCTTTGCTTTTGGTCTCTCATCTGTAAGTGATGCATGGAATGATCTGAGATCAAATTGGTAGTGTTGTTTGTTTGTAGTTATGAGATTAGTAAGTGGTGCCCTATGTACATCTATTACATTGGTGATTTTATCATGATTTTGGTGTAATTTGATTTGATGTTGTTAATCCATCTTATATTTGTAAACTCTATTTTTCATCTTTCATACATATAGTGAGGTTAAGTAATTTAATTTTCACCATTAACTTTCATATCACTTTGATATATGTTTGTTTGAGTGAATTTATGTACTGATGTACTATTTCAGTTTATGAAGTTTGGTCTATAAATTATAATTATACAAAAATTATACTTTTCATATGATAATAATGAATTCAATATTGGTTGTAATATATAATGATATTATGGTATAACAAACACGCGCGATAGCGCGGGTCGAGAGTCTAGTACATAAGAAACTTAAAGACTTCCAAAGCTATTGTTTTGTCATAACCTAGTATTTTGGTTTGCTTTGATAACTCGCTTTTGAAGATTAATTATGATATTAGCTAATAAAGTAAATTAAGATTTTATAGAAATATTCTCTCCGATACTATTTTTGAGACAATTTGGTCATTGAGCTAATGTATACAAATACATAAGAAACTTAGCGACCGTCAAACATATTGTTTTGTCCTTACCCAATACTTATGTTTGATTTGATAACTCATTTTTAAGGGTTAATTCTGAAATTTGCTAATAAAATGAACTACTAGTCTATAAAAATACTATATAATTTTTTTAAAATAAAACTTTATAAAATTTCCACTGCCAAGATTATTCAAGAGTGTATAATTGATACACGGGCCCCAATTCAAACACTAATCTAATGTATATCTATACATAAAAAAATTAACGACCGTCAAAGTTATTGTATTGTCCTAACCTAATACTTTGGTTTGCTTTGATAACTCATTTTGAGGATTAATTATGATATTTGCTAATAAAATGGACTAAGAGTTTATAAAAATACTATATAAAAAAAACTTCATATAAAATTTGGACTACCAAAGTTATCCAAAACATGTATAATTGATACACAGGGCCCAATTTAAATATTAATCTAATGTATACATATACATAACAAAACATAACGACCGTCAACGTTGTTGTATTGTCTTTGTCAAATACTTTAGTTTGCTTTGATAACTCGGTTTTGAAAATTAACTCTGATATTTGCTAATAAAATAAATTAAGATTTTATAGAAATATTATATCAAAGTTTTTTTTTAAATACTTCATTGAACATTTCTACTACCAAAATTGCCCAAGAGAGAGTATGGTTGACACACGCACTTCAAAATTACTTACCTGTTATGATATAATTTTGTTACTACATAATTAATTAAAATTAGTGACAAAAGATGAAAATAATTATAATTTTTTTATAGCATTGTTTAGTACTATGTGTGTTTGTGTCGACACACACCTCATCGCACAACGACACGCGTTTCGCCGCGCGGCGCTGCAGCGTTACCCGTGCTCGGCACGGGTAATTCGACTAGTTACATAGTCATAATTGATCCAAATTACACCATTTTATCAACATAATCACATAATCACACATAATCGATCCAAATTTCACAAATTCGTCGTTAATCACACAATTACATAATCACACATAAACGATCCAAATTACACTAATTAGTCGTTAATCACACATAATGACTTAATCATGCTTAATGACACATAAAGGATCCAAATTACACAAATTTGTCGTTAAATACACAAAATCACATAATCACACATAAACGATCCAAATTACACAAATTCGTCGTTAAATTACACATAATACAAATTCATTAAAATGCAACATTACGAACACAAATTCGAACACATTACACATTAATAAATATTACACTTCAATGGTTCAGATACAAAGACGTAAAATGTTATTTTCAACCATTAACCTAAACATGTAATCAATGTCGCTATCATCACGGATAATCTGTGGAAAGTACACAGTCTTCCAAAAGTCCTCATCCTTATCCTCCCCTAGGCTCACGCATGACACATGTACAAATACATGAGATGTTATTTGATTTTCACCAATATGGACAAAATATATGTTAATTTGTGCCTTCAACTTGTCCAACTTGTCGGTGGCGGTTAAAAAGACCTTAATCTTCTTCTTCATGGCGCAATATCGGACATGAACTTCAACTTGAACTTGTGCATCTTCAGACATGTTTCACTTCACAAAATTTAATAGAATAAAAAGTATGAGAATAAAACCAAATGAAAGATAAAATAAATAGTTATATAATTAGATACCAAATATGTGAGCAATAATTGGCGTGACATAACCGACCACCAAAAAAATATTTCACTTAATATATTTATATAATATATATAATGTTAGTTACATATTGTCCACAAATATCGGTGTTACATAACCGGCCACCAAAAAATATGTTTGCGTAATATCGACAAAAAATAGGACAACACCGACAAAAAAGTGTCATAGCCTATCTAACTAGCTAGTGATAGTGCATCATCTTCATCTTCTTCAATGACTTTAAATTCTCCTTTTGGCTTTTCCGGAGTGGGAGTGTCGCAATAAATTAGATTGAGTTCATTTGTTGGTTTTTTCGGCGGCTTCGGCTCCTTAGACATGAGGTTTTTGAACAAGGCTTGTCTATCCATAAATGCAAACTATCATTGCTCCGCCTACCAATCTTGCGATTCTTTCACTCCCCATAAGGGGATGGTAATGGACAATCGTCTTCCAAATAAACATGAAGAAAGTGGCCGGGAATTAAGCCAAAACGCAAGATGTTGGAATGTGGGTTAAGTGGTGGAGCACCTCGGATTGAGAAATATATTTCACATATACCTCTTTAGGGAAAAACCAATTGAACAACAACTCTATTGTAGAAAGTTGTAACAATGTGACCCATATCTGGTAATGTCAACCACTTATCTTCAAGTGCAATTCCACCACTATTTGTTGGAGGGTGTAAACCATCCAAGATATATTTAAAACGCTTCTCCGAACCAAATATCGAAAAATAGCCACTCTTATTATTTTTCAACTCATGAATAAGTGCACTATGAACCAATACATGATTTTTCTCATCCATGTCCTTGTGTCTAGCTATAACCCGGAATCCACAATTACCATCCCCTATAACATTCACAATATTTTCAATGGAAGGTATCATGATCTTTGGTATTTGTGTAATGTATGGTAAATTCTAAAAAGGTTGTGTAGTAAGCATCGAAGCTTGTGAGCGGGAGTAAGTGCCAAGATGTGCACCTTTCCTCTTTGGAAGTGATATCTTGGTTTGTGATGATTGACTATCGGGATTTTTAGAATCAACACGCTCTCACATACAGGGGAACCGACCCGTGGATGTCTCTTTTGGTGTATACCTCACCCTTTTAGGTGCTCCCTTGGTTACCACCTTTCATGGAGGTAGAGACAACATTGTGTCTTCTGGAAATCGTAGTTGATGCATCCCCTCTTTGAGACGTTCTTAAATGTCGTTCCACTCCTCCATCTTGGAAAAATCATCATCAACCTATTCTCCATGTACACTTAACCTTTGTCAATGAGGGTGTACGTCATCCAATAGAATCGACGATTTTTCCTTTCTCTTCATGGCAATAATACATGCACAAGGTAACCCGTAAAATGTCTTTTGCACACAATTACAATCTTCCTTAGCAAAGCTGAATGTCCTGGAGTGTGTTAATTCGTCATAGACAAAACCCAATGCAGGTCTAGATACATAATCCTTCAACTCAGAGAACAAAAAGTGTCTTTTGTATTTGTGTTCTAAGACAATTTTGTTACTTCTGGGCGAATGCTGGAGTCCTGCCGTTTAACAAGTTTGAATTTCCCCATCCAGAGGAAGACAATTGTTGTAGTTGGAAGACACTATCCAACTACAACAATTATCTTACCTTTGAATGAGGTAAATTCAAACTGGCCAAACAACAGCTATCAAGCATTCACCCAAAAGTTTTATGGTTTCATTCAAAAGATTAAATTCTTGTTAGGCTTAGTTTAAATGATGGTATTCAAGTGTCAAAAGAATAAGGTCCATTCCTTGACATTTCAATACCTTCATTTAAACCTGCCTAACAAGAATTTAATCTTCCGGGTGAATGCTTGTTAACTGTCATTTGGCAAGTTTGAACTACCTCATTCAAAGGAAGACAATTGTTGTAGTTGGAAGGTGCATTTCTCTACCTAATCACGAACTTTTGGCGGAATCAAACTTTTGATGATATCTTCAGTTGATCTTAGCAACGTTACCTGCATATCGATCAACTGGAACATGTTGTGCTCCCAAAACATGCTCGTCACGTTTTCGTCGTTCTTTAACTCCACCCAAGTGAATGATACTCTCTCCTCGTCGAGCGTTGGACGTTTGTACCAAACGTATTCCACCCTCCTCGTGTCTCTGGGGTTGACTGCTTGGTTGAATTCATTCAGTTGATCCTTGAGACCTCTTAACGTTACGTTAAGGCATCGAACCTTCAACCTTTGAGGTTCTCCGCCGTTGAATTCTGCATGAACGTCGATCCACCCGGCCATTGCTTTAAAACTACACAATAAGAAATTAAACACAATCAATGCAAAACTCATTCAAACATTTCATCAAACACTTTGAGTGCAAATTATACATAACCCCTAAAAATGTTAACTACAACATAAACATGCAAACATCTAAATAATTAAGCAATATAAGTCATTTGCATGTAACTTTGTATCATATCTTGCAAAAAAAAAAATTTAAACAAACCCTAAATCTAAAAAAATCTAATCTAAGTGTAAAAAATCTAACATAATCATGCAAACATCTAAACATCATAACAATTAAGCACTATAAGTCATTTGCATGTAAC
>Ga0228710_1005195_pt1 | contig 20285 bp, 15 predicted proteins | sample MedpolnodulmetaG_FD_177995 | JGI IMG/M metagenome (GOLD analysis project Ga0228710, IMG submission 177995) | Root nodule microbial communities from Medicago polymorpha collected in Santa Monica, California, United States - pink nodules | ecosystem: Host-associated > Plants > Roots > Nodule... | reverse complement strand
AAGAGTAACTTGACTCCCTATCATGTCATAGAAACCAATTGATAATCAAGAGATGAAGAGTAGAAGTGAGTAGAAAAACAGTAATACAAAATTGAAGATGTTCTATCCAATTATTGCTTGAAAGTGACGATGAACAAAATCCTAATTTTGGTGCAAAAAAACACTTATTTATATACACAATCTTTTTCAATGTAGGACAAATAGTCTCATTAGTAGAAACTAAAAATATTGAGATCATATAAGTGGCTGTATATATAATGAGTGAGTGAATGTTTGTAGTTAAAAAATATATGTTATGGAATACAGAAAAAATAGTAGTTCAAAGGTTAATAATAAAAATAATAATAATGTAATAAAAATGAATGCATTTGAGTTTATGATTCATAAACACATAAAGAATATGTGAAACTTTTTTAGATGTGCCACATCATCACAATTCTAGCTCATGGATAGCTCAAGTTTCCTTGTTTTAGCATAGAGTAAGATGATTTTTTAGAGATGCCACATCATCACAATGAAAGGCTAAGAATAGTTCAAGTTTCTAATTCAAAGATATATATATTTTAATGTAGTGTACCTTGACAATATTCTCTAAGCATGTCTTTACTTTTTCTTTTAAAGGATGCCCTAACACTTGATAACATATGAAATCCAACTCACTTTGCATATAAATTTAATATGTGAATATAGTATTAACGCCAGAGTGTTTATCAGGATACACCTTTATATATTCTATGTTTGTCAAAAAAAGAGAAGCAATTCTCCATTAATAAAGCCGTCAAATTTACACTTGTTTAATCAAAATATCATTTGGTAGAAGTTAAAATAATATTTTACGAGTTAGGATCCGTTGAAATCAGGTGTCAACAATTATATTGACATCAAATCTCATATATATTTCGAATCAATTAATCACACTTAATCACACGGTTAATTTTTATTCACTAGATGTGCTCACCGGAACAACAACAACTCCTTAATTTACTCTTTCCGTTTCAATCTTTTCTCATTCCTTTTTCTTAGGGTCCGTTTGGTTCGAGAATTAGGAAGGGAGGGGAGAGAATGATAGGGATTTGAACGGAGGGGAGGGGAGGGAAGATATTTTAATTAAAAACGTGTTTGGTTCGCAAGGGGAGGGGAGGGGAGGGGGAGAGATTTTAAAATTATTTTATTGTTTTACCCTTAAACTTAATTAAATAAAAGAAACTACTTGATTTTACGATTTCAGAGACCGACGAATGACAAGCACACATCTAAGCTGCTTCTTTTATCTCAAAGTGGCTCATATATTTTGCACAACAAGACATGAATCGGTGAATTAATGTTGTTGCAACAAAAGTAAGTATTTATGTTATCGTCTCCACAGGGACTGGTGGGATATTCCAGGCCGTTCAACAATCAATATCGTTCTGAGCTAGGGTTGTCGGATATTTTGTTGTTTCATACACTATCAAACTAAGAATTTATAAATGGGATGAGAGTTAACAGGGAAATAAGTATGCTGGGATTAAACTTCATCAACCTACTTGTACGTATTCTCGGATTTGGGTTGCGGATTCTAATTATCACTCGATATTATCACATATAGCTCAACAACATCATTCGTGTCCAAATGATATCGTGATTTCTATTGGGTCGTTTAATTGTCGATGTGGGTTCTAACTTGTTTGGAAAGAGCATAGAAGAATGGAAGGGTACATTAGATGGGTATGACAGGATTCCCAATAAAGAGATCCAAAAGATACTTAAAGTGAGCTATGATGGTTTGGAAGAAGAGGAGCAGAGTGTCTTTTTGGACATTGCTTGTTGCTTCAAAGGATATGAATGGGAAGATGCCAAATATATACTTCATTCTCATTATGGCCACTGCATAACACATCATCTAGGAGTGTTGGCTGAAAAATCTCTCATAGACCAATATTATAGTCATGTGACATTACATGACATGATAGAGGACATGGGTAAAGAAGTCGTCCGCCAAGAATCACCTAAAGAGCCTGGAGAACGAAGTAGGTTATGGTGTCAAGATGATATAGTTCATGTTTTAAATAAAAACACTGTGAGTAAGATTGATATCAATGATCAATTTGTTATTTAGTTTTAATACGACTTTGCTCTTTTTGGACAAAATATGACCATCTCATACTAGTATTTATTTTCACCTATTTACATATAAGTTTAATTATCTATATCTTATTGTTATTGTTGTTGATTCATGTTTTTTTTTTGTTTAAAGGGAACTAGTAAAGTTGAAATGATATATATGAATTTCCACTCGATGGAACCTGTAATAGACCAGAAAGGAAAGGCCTTCAAGAAGATGACAAATCTCAAAACACTTGTCATTGAAAATGGCCATTTTTCTAAAGGTCTGAAGTACCTTCGAAGCAGTTTGAGAGTATTGAAATGGAAAGGGTTTACTTCAGAGTCTCTATCATCTTGTTTTTCGAACAAGGCAAGTGAAATGATTTCATTTTCTAATTGTATATATTTAGAAACTCACAATGATTTTGTTTATGTCAACAAAAAAAATCACTGAGAGTATAGCCTTTGATTTTTAGTTTATTTATTGTTTCTTCCTTGTGTTTATATGCAGAAGTTCCAGGATATGAATGTCTTGATATTGGACCATTGTGAATATTTAACCCATATATCTGATGTCTCAGGACTTCCTAATTTAGAAAAGCTCTCATTTAAAGATTGTAAGAGTTTAATTACAATTCACAATTCAATTGGGTACCTAATTAAACTTGAAATCTTAGATGCAATGGGTTGCAGAAAGCTCAAGAGTTTTCCACCCTTACGACTGCCCTCTCTTAAGGAATTGGAACTCTCTGGGTGTTGGAGTCTCAATAGCTTTCCAAAATTATTATGCAGGATGACAAATATAGAAAATATTTTGTTGTATGAAACTTCCATAAGAGAATTGCCATCTTCATTTCAAAATCTCAGTGGACTCTCTCGGTTATCACTAGAGGGACGTGGAATGCGGTTCCCAAAACATAATGGTAAAATGTTTTCTATAGTGTTTTCCAATGTGAAAGCTCTTTCACTCGTAAATAACAATCTCTCAGATGATTGTCTCCCAATACTTCTCAAGTGGTGTGTTATTGTGACATATCTAAACTTAATGAAGAGCAAGTTCAAAACTCTTCCTGAGTGCCTTACTGAATGTCACCATCTTGTTAAAATTAACGTCAGTTACTGCAAGTATCTTGAGGAAATTAGAGGGATTCCACCAAATCTTAAAGAGCTTTTTGCGTATGAATGCAACTCATTGAGTTCCTCAAGTAGAAGAATGTTGATGAATCAGGTTTGTTGTTGTTTTTTATTGCACTAGTATTTGACATCTTTTATAGTATTTCATATATATATATATATATATATATATATATATATATTTGATAATGTGTAATGTATATATTTGTATTTCATATAAACTAACAGAAACTACATGAGGCTCGATGCACTTATTTGTATTTCCCAAACGGAACAGAGGGGATACCAGATTGGTTTGAGCACCAAAACAAGGGAAACACAATTTCTTTCTGGTTTCGTAAAAAGATCCCTTCTGTTACTTTTATTATTATTCTTCCGAAAGACAATTGGGTTGACCCAAAAGTGTATTTTTTTGTGAATGGATATGAAATTGAGATAGGTTGTTACCCCGAAATCTGTGGGCACTCGGGACATACGTGTTTTTTTCATATGAAATTGGAAGAACATAATGAATTCTGTAGACAATACGAGTATAATATGGACAAAGGACTTTTGAAAAATGAATGGATCCATTTGGAATTTAAGTTTAAGATTAATTGGAATTTGAATCTTAGTGAGGATGAGAAGAATAAAATATTAAGAAGTGCACAAATGGGAATCCACGAGTTAATGGAGAAAAGCAACAGGGAGGAGGAGAATGTTATATTCACGAATCCTTATATTAGTAAAGACAAAATCAAATGAATATCTCAATGCTTCATTATCATTATCAGAAAAGAAAGTGAAACGAAAGAAATTTTCCATCCGTATAAATCTTCAAAGAAAGATTTGGGCTAGATTCAGAAAACGAAAGGAGCACCGGAGCTAGATTCTCTCAATTAATCGCAGGTTTGAGGTTTGCTGTTTAAACTTGACATTATTATCATTAATATAAACATTGATTACATTTAAGTATTTGTGCAGTCTAGAATATTGGTTGAATATAATGTGGAGGATGTTTTGTAGCACAAACACTTCTCATAGATGGCGTCTCAGGTGCCCAACATATGTTTGTGTTCGACTCTGACACGACACCAACACATCCAATTACATTTAAGTATGTTATTTTCTTAAATTAATATTGGTGTCGACAAATCAATGTAAGTGTTGAGTCCGGTGTTTGTATCGGTGCTTCATAAGCATGATGGTTTTTCATACTTGATTGATGGAAATTATAAATAAATCATTTTTATGCATCTTACCAAAATTTTTTTCTCCCTGTTCATATGGTTCAAAATGTTGAAATGTTATCAGAGTTTGCAATTGCTTTAGTTCAATTAGTAGACTGTCTTATTGTAAATTTTAGCCACTTTAAGCTTATAAATTTTAGCCAATTTCCTACAGATTTTTTTTATTGTGTTACTTATCACATCTATTTGAATGCTTGTGACCTGCAGAAAGTAGAATCCGTAGCTATAACATAAGGATGCTTGAAATCCATCTCTCACGGCCCAGCTGAATCCCTTTGGTCCTAGACCGGAGTCACGCATTCTCCCTTTCTCTCGATCAAACTCAAACTTCACACATTCATTTCAAGCTTCACACATCACTTGCATCAATCTCAAGCTTCATTGATCTCAAATCTCACAAAGTTCAATGATTTCAAGCTTCAAATTGAACTCTATCAAACTCAAACCTCACGAACTGCATCGATCTTCCAATCGCTCAGCTCTGAATTGTTCACTCTCTGAATCGTTCAATCTCAGAATCGATCGTTAATGCTCTAAATTGTTCGAACTCGCTCTGAATCGTTTGGAGTCTCTGTGAGTTTGAAACTTTTCTTTTTCTTCGCTTTCTTTTTTGATATGTGTGTGCTAATTAGGTATTCTATTGTTATTATTGAAATTAGTTTATGTGATTGTATTTTTCAACTGGATTTTAGAAGAATTGTGTTAACATTAGGATAATTGAGATTAGTTTATTATGGATAATTGAGATTAGTCATATTCTACTTCAAAATCCATAATTCTTCATATTCTAATCCAAAATCGTGCATTATACTCAATATTCTGCAAGGTAAATTTTGAAACGATCGTCGAACTTGAGTTCATTGTTGCAGATGCGGATGACGTCTAAGGCATTGTTTTCATGATCTATGCGGATTCCTTGCAACGACACATGTTCTGATTCTGGAGGTGTTGTTACAATTTCGACGGTGTTGTTTTGATTCTGGTGGCTTTGTTCTGATACCGACAGCTTTTTCATGATCTCTGCAGATTCCTTGCACTTGCAACATTGAAGGGGCTTCACAACCGAGGGATTTGAAGATTCCAGTGGATTTGGAGGTTTACGGGCGTGCGTTTTGAGGTTCACTGCAATCCAAGGTATACTTTAAAGGATGTAATTTGTTCTTTATGTATGATGTTATTTGCCATTATAACTGTGGATGGAAAGAGTTTAAATTAATTAGTTAGGGATGACGAACCAAAATTTGTGTTTGCTATTCACATTGGTGACCCTTTTTTCAATTTATGGAGTGTGTATGCTTTGAAGATTTGAGATTAGGATTGTTGAGGAAGCTAGCTAGTAGAATGGATGCAATGGAATTTTGTGTTTCAATTGGAATGCTTATATGTCATCATATAAGCATAACCATATATTATAGAGCATGCTGAAAACATTCATTACAAGAATTTTTAAAACTTGTGACACTCCGGTTCCGAGGGTTGGTGTTGAACCCCCCACACTCAAAACTTAAGGCAGGTCTTGCGACAGTTATTCGCAGCCTGGCTCTGCAAATATTGTCTTCGTTATCGCCACCATGTGAGCTAGTTTCAAGCAGCATGTAAAGAGAGGAAGAATAGAAGATGAATGGAAGCAACCTATGATGGAAGCAGTATGTGATCTATTTTCGCTCCCTAAAATTTTAATAAATTATATTCCATGTCATGCTGTCTTTTTAGTAACTAATGTGTTTTGTTCTTTAAGGTCTTGTTTTTAATAACTGATATGCCTTGTCATGCTGTATTTTAGTAACTGATGTGCCATGTTTTCTTTCTTCCTTTCGATGTGTATAAGGTCATTCGCTATGTTTACAAGTATCCTTATTGGAACAGAAGCCAAGGTGCTGACCATTTTCTACTTTCATGCCATGATTGGGTAGTGTCACGATCCAAACACAATAATCATGACCGGCGCACGGGCTTATGAATTTAGTCCGGCAAGGCTAACGATCAAACTTGACAAATGACATTTCAGTAATCTTTAATAACTAATTTTACTTCAAAATGATATTTACAAAAATTTGGACAGAGCATCGTCTGTATTTTCAACGTTTCCAAGATCTGAATCCTGTCCAAAAACCTGTTTCCTTCAACTAGAAACTCAAATAGACATTTTTACATATTCGTACAACTCAAAATAAGACATTCTAGACTTCAAATAGCTACAGATACACTGACTAGAATATATACATAAGCAAAAGAGTCGTCCATCAAGGTGGCCTACCAAAAATTATGACAACCTTGAATCTACTAGCAGCTTTCTACCCTGATGTTTGGGAATCTGAAAAAAAATAGAAAACGAAAGAGTAAGCCACAAGAACTTAGTGAAGAGACAACAACCACCACCGACTAGAAGGGAAACACACATGGACACGAGTAATTAAGTTTCTCAAATCTAATGTTCATTTACAAAACTAATAACCGTATAAAATTCTATTAATCCAAAATCAAATAAGAATATTTCTGAATCCAATATCGCCGACGTAACAAATACGTTGCTTTTAGCTTGTTTGACCAAAGTGTTGTAAAATGAACTAAAGTTATCCGGGGAATTTTTATAACACCTTTTAAACTGTGAGTTTATCTTTCTGGTATAACCTTACTCCAAGCCATCACTTATCTAACATTATTCAGCTTGCAATTACTTTGTATCATTGTACGTGAAAATCAATATCATGAATAAGAATATTTCTAAACTCAATGTTGTAAATAGGTGAAAATAAGATTACAAGCCTTTAGAAAATATATTGCCGAAAATCATAATAAAAGCCTTTAAAAATATATTGTCGAAAATCAAAATAAAAGCCTTTAAAGAAAATATGGAAAAATCCATTTAGTGAAAATAATCAAAATTGGTGAATCGAGAACTAGCTTCATCTCATTGATAGCTCTTTCCTACTAGGAGTGACCTTTCTCTTAGTGGTAGCTCCATTTAACGGATGGATCTTTTCTCTCGACTCAAAACAGAACGTAAAACATTTTCAAATAGGGAGTTTTCTATTAGTGTGACCTCTTTTCTCGGTTTGTCTTGCTGCTGTCTCAAGAGAAACTACAATACTACCCAACATAAGCTGCAATCAAAGGAAATCGTCAATTGGCATTCCATGTAAGTTGTGAGTTTTTATGCTTATGATGATGATGATGAGGTAGAAAATGCAATTCTTACAATATGAGGTTTGTGTCCAGGTACATAACTTGACATTGTAACAACATCGGTAGAGTGATTTTTACTTCTCCAGTCCCTGTTAGCTTTTCGTTTATGCTCATCACTGCAAAGAAGTACAGATAACTCAACACTTCGAAATCTGCTAACATCATCATCTACAAAAGTAGCTCTTGTTTTGTACTGTGAACCTTTCAAGCCATCAAATGCAAGTTTCAATGCCATTGGAACGTTTAGACGAAGCATCTCTACAATACTCTGCACACAATAAAAACCAAAGGCTAAAAATAAGAATAATGTATAACTCTGATATAAATAGCAGTTGATAATTTAATACATCCATGATAATCATCAATTTAGTACTTCACTCCCTCAAGTATCACTCTTACTCCTATTTAATTCCCAAACTAATAAACAGTTCTTAAACTATATGAAATCAATCTCTTTAATCCTTGGTATCTCTTGACATATTTCATATAGTTTAGTGATTAACTTGATGAATTTTATAGTATATTAAAATTTGATTTTTCTCATAAACTAGCTGATATTTCTTATCTTCTAAGACTTTGTTTGAGGGTTTGGAAGGGAGGGTGGGAGATATATTGGAATAATATTTCACATTTTTTGAAAGAACATTTTTTTTAGAGAAATGATAAACTAATGCTTATGATTAAAAGCATCTATTATCATCACCTTACTAAATCATCTTAACATATAGTTTGGTTACTATTAATAGAATGAAATAAGTTATAAAATTATGAAGTAGAAACTAACCAAGATTTGAGGATCATGGAGGAACTTTTTTGGCAATTCTTTATCGATGCAATGGGAACAGAGAGTTTTAACTCATTCGGCTCGTTCATTAGCAATGAGCTTCTCAATTTCCGATACTCAACGACGGAGTTGTTGTTGAATACGGAATAGAAACGAAGTTGAGAGATGCACGTGATGGCACGTGGGAATGGGTGGTGGGGTTGAAGAGAGTGTGGCGGAGGAGAAGGTAAGAGAAACTGGGAAGCATGATGATGACAGTGACCTCACGTAGCCAAGGAAGGAGGCTATGGCTATCTATTCTTCAACGTTGCTTTCCACTCTATCTACATAGGGCGAGATGGAAGATGCAGTAGTATTTCTTTGAGGACTTGAATATGAAAGCGGTGCATACAAATAAAGGTTTAAACCAAAGTGAATAGATATTTGGTCCTCAAATTTGTAAGCATTAGTCAATTTCATCTCCCAATCTTTTGAAATAGCCAATACCTTTCAGAATTTTATACATGTCAATCAATTTAGTCCCTCCATCAAATCTCACCGTTAACGATACTGACGTGTCATGTTAAGCGCTGATGCGGAGTTTTAAGTCAGCTTCCACGTGTACATGAACAAATTTGATCGTTTTTTTTAACTTTTTTTTGGAATGGTGTTGAATGGCTTTGTGTGTATGACTTCCGTTTCGTCAACAACCCTCTTTTTGGATGGAGGAGAGTGGTACCAGCGATTCAACGCTCAAATCAATAATCATCGTAGGTAGATTTGTGAGGTAAATTAGGGTAAAACATATGTGTATGTGTATCTGAATCAGTGCCCCTGAGCTGATATTTATAGTATAAGTTTAGCTTTTTTATCATTGAACCTTTACCAGAACAAATATCATTCAATGTTGCATTGGATTAGTTAATGAGGAGATTGTAGTAGTGGTAGTATCTTTTAGTATTAAGTAAGAAAGTGGTGCATAAACTAAGTTGAAAATAGGTCAAATTGATGGATCGCATGGTCTAATCTACAATGGACCTAGATCAGACTGAACTTGTCTACAGATGTAAATGGATATTCACGAACAAAAATAACAAAAATAGTATGATATTTGTGCCCACTTCATTTGACAAATATGATATTTATATCTGCTCTATATCTATGCGCGTATCTGCGCCCACATATTTTGATGTATCTGCAATAATTGCAGATATCATGAATAACATTTTTCTAAAAATAAAAAAGAAAAAACATTTTATTTTATAATTACCTAAACTTTAACAACAAAGTTCCATCATTATTTTTTAAAGGAACAAAGTCCATCACATTTGTTTTCTTCTTTTTGCCAAAACATAATAATATACGTACCTACATTTCTAAATTGATGTAATCAGTTTTCACTTGATGTTTCTTTTTCTATTGATAACAAAATTAATCGATTTAATCTTTGTTGAAACAATATTAACTTCAGATAATATTTTGTTAAGTTCAGTAGAATATAAAGTTTTTTTTATCAAGATTGTTTTTATCAATAGTTAAAAGGTCTTGTTAACGAGTGTCTTTGAGACACTCTTTAAACATTCCTAATTAAGAAATTATTCTTTAAAAAAGTCAAATAGTTCAACTTACCATGCATTTCACAAATCTTTATAAAAAAGCTTACCAATTCTTCATATGGAAGAATTTAACACAAACTTACCATTTATGAAGCTTTTTTATCAAGTTTTTTTGTTAGGCCTAAGGTGATTGCCTTTATGACCTTACCTTGGGTCGGTTTTAGTGATAAGAGTTTAGCTTTATAATCTCAAGTTACAAAATTCAAATTCCCTCTCGAGAATAAAACGGTCATTAATGTCGCTTTAATTAATAACTATTACTATTGTCAATTATGGTTTTCTGTACTAACTACCAAACAAGTCATAGATCATATCCATGTTGCTTGATGCGAGAGATGTCAATAACTATCATTTTGTTGGTACTAGCTGAATTCAAAAGATGACCTAGTGTGAATACAAATGAATAGTGATGCAGTTCAATGTCTTCATGTAATAATATGAAATCTCAATATTGTTATGGTGTATATGCATATAAATCGCAAGATGGATAAAAATCTTCATCGAGTGGAATAAATCAGAAGACTGGGGAGTGCAAGAATAAGAAGATAAAACAAATAAAAGCAAAATTTCCTTCTCCTTTACAATGCAATAATCTACCATTGAACATTTCAACCTAGGAGCTTCTACATGCTAAAAGCTTACCTAAAAAACCTAAGCTACATTTTATACTTAAATGGCTTGTATTTATGAAATGCTTCACTGAACCCACGAATGGCTGCAGTTGCTGTAGCTATTGATATTACCATAAAAATAAAGTTCAAAGTTTGAAGTCCAAGCCATTTGATAGACATTTTCCTAATCTTTTGTTTGGCTATAAACATTTGAATTGGAAAAAATATTGTTAATGGCCAATACCCCATAGCTCCAAGAAGTGCAAGCATTTCATTGAAAAAGGGCATTGCCATAGCCATAATAGTCACTATTGTGACAAATATGGTTCTCCAAATTAGCCTAAATAAGTTCAAGTTGCAAATGCCTATCGAGTACTCTCGACTTATAAAACTTGATTTCGGCCACCTTTGACCTACCAACGATTCAACCACGCTGAAAATAGGTTGGACAATGACCTACATATGCACAATTTCTTCAAGATCAATGATCACTTCTAATATTCAAATAAATCATAAGATGTGAATGATAATAAGAATTCAAAACTTTAGTGTCAAACCTGATATGCTCCAATCAAATGCACAACAAGAAAGACATTGGCTAAATCAACAAGCCAAAAAGGCTCTTTAAAGCCAGACCCCATTAGGATGCTTCCTGGAGTGTTGGAACCAAATGCAGCATAGCCAGAACAGGCACATAAGAGGAAGATAATTGTCATTGCTGATAATCCTACTTTGTTTGCCATCTTCATCACTTTATTTTCTGGTGGTGATGACTTCAATGAATCCTATTTTTCACAGCACACATATGATTATTTCAATTAAATGAAAGAGAATGCAATTCTGTTTGTGAGTAAATACAAAAAACCTACATGTTCCTTAACACCATTTTAAGTACTACTTTATCTAAAACATATTCCACTAGGCTAAATTTGAGATACTGTCATTTATGCTATAGTGCATACATAACACTATTCTCGTTTTTTATAAGAACAAAAATGTACATGTAAAGGATCCAAATTTAGATCAAATATATGCACATTTTGTCTATATTAAAAAAAAATTGAATGCATTTTTGGTCTTCCAATTTTAAAAAAATATGAAGTTCTGGTCTCTCATTTTGAAAATCAGTCTTCTGTCCTCAATTTAACTTCTTTTTTGTGTAGAATTTTGGTCTCTTATCTCACTCTTGAGTCATTTGATGATACGGCATACTCATTTATGATGCGGTTGTGCTTATTAGACCATACTGAATATTCATGTCAACAAATATATGCCTAACAAACGTCGCCACGTCAAAAAAGTGTTGTCACGGCACATAGAATAAGCCACATCATCAAAAAACGACAAAAATAAGATGAATGATCAAAATTTGGAAAAAAACTAAATTGGAGAATTAATAAACTGTTTTTAAAATAGAGGACTAAAAATTCTTTTTTTATAAGTGCTATATTAAAAATTTGAAAACTACTGATATGGACCATAAAAAGACCTTAACTACTATAGTTTGCTTCATTTCATACCTGAATATCTATAGCAATTTGAGAATAGCTGCTAGCAAGTGCAGTGTTTCCCAATGCAATGAGTATATTCCACACTTTGTCTTCTGAACTTTGCTCACTGTTTCCTCCAATTAAAGAGGTACTCTTTCCCTTCCCTGTTTCAATTTATTTTCCCCCATATTTTATTCATTCACTTTATAAAGAATACATAAATATCAATAAGGTGTCAATTTATTAACAGTTTGATTTTATAATCTAAAAAATAGTTCAAATCTAATGTGAATGTATCATTAGTGTCCAATACCAAAAATAGTAATAATAAAAAATAATTTAGAAATGACTAAGAAGAGGGGAAAATTAACCTTGGATGACTGTAGCAAGAGAAAGTCCAATACCAATAAATGCATAACCAAAAGATGTTGCTGCTGCTATGATCGAGAGCCATGATAACTTGTGAAAATTGGGGATTTGAGACAAAAAGATTTCAACAATTCCCAGACCAATCATATACGGATTATTAGAAAATTGGCATGGAGCTTCAATTCCCTTTTTGTGGAAGCAATTAATTTTTTGTATTGACCTAAAATATGAAACATATTGTAATTAATCAAGTTAAAATATATAATGCAAATTTCATAGACATTTTTTTTAAAACTCAAGTATTAATTCTCGTGCGCATATTGCAGGTAACTGAGATTAATTTGAAATGCTGACATCTCTTAATATAAGATTTTTCAAATGTACCGGTCAAGAATCGAAACCCTGACTAAACTGGTTAAGATATTCAAACATATACTACTTGTGTACACCATATTCGTCAACAATTTAGTATACAAATCAAAAGTAAACTAAAAGAACACGATAAAAGAACTTACACCACGCCTACTGATGTTGTTATTGTGTATCCAATTGCAGCTCCACTAAGCAAAGCATATTGGACAATTCCGCATATCAAATGCATTTTACCACCTAAAAAGAAATGTAAATATATCTATGCACCATAATTAAAATTCATCATGACATGATATATAAATTTTGTACCTAAGATGGTTTTAACAGCTTCCATGTAAGTATTCCTCTTGCCAGTGACAGGGTCTGGTGTTCTGTAACAATCTGCTAGAAGATTGGAAGTGTAGAGTGTGACAACACCTACAATTATTATATATGAAATACCAAGGATCCATCCCATTTGAGCCATCACCCATGGCAATGTCAGCACACCAGCACCAATCACTGCCGTTATGATATGCGCGGCTGCGGTCCATAATGTCCCTGTAGTTTAAAAGGAAACCAGGACTGAGTTGAGTGTATAGATGAACTTGCACAATATTATCTTGTAAACAACATGTATTTAAGCTGTTAAAGCTAATTTTGTACAAAAATCTCAGTTTCTATCCTCTCTCACGCAATATTTGCACCAAATTGTTTAACCTAATTCTAAGTCGTGCAAGAGGAGAAGAAATCCACAAAGGAAAAGAAATCCAAATTCAAATGGGTGTATATTTAAAATGAAGAAGAATTTAACGAAATCAATGTGCTATTGAGGAAATTTTATATATGTAGATACTACCACATCAGGTCACATTTTGATTTGTATATTACATTTTATTCGACAATTTAAAGGAGAGCTATGAATCATAGACATAGATACGACACCGATAATAATTTGAAAAAATGACATATAGTTCAATGTAATTTTAGGTGTCGGTGTTAGATACCGACCCGTGTTCGACACCGACACACATCTTATTAGGAGTGTCTTTACTTCATAGATAATAATTCACCATGCAAAAAATTTTGAGAAAGAAAAAGAGCTATAGACCTGTTCGTTTGGGTTTGCCATCATCATCTACAAGAGCACCGTCATTTGCAACTACTGCTATATCAACCTCCTTCTTCCTTTCATTTTGCACCTCATTCGTCTCCATGCTCCTCAAAGTTGAGTTCACGATAAACAAACTTGGCTTTCAGATCTAAGATATATGAGTATGTAACAAATAATACCACGTGTTTTATTGAGTAGAATAAAAATTTCAAAAAATCAACAGAAATAAGGAATTTAAGGCATTGAATTATGACACATCATACCAAATTTCTAGCACCATTTGACATTGTCCATATTAATTAGTTAAAAGAAACGCTCTACTCTCCCTTTCAAAAAAAAAAGTGCTCTAGTCTAGAATTTCAATCAATATTTTTTTTATAGTAATGTTCATAAATATTTATGCATGTAGATATCCACAAATATTTGTAGATTTGTAAAATTGAATATAATAAGGAAAAATTATACACATATTACTTCTTTTTTTTACCGAAAAATAAAACTTATGTCATTCACAAATGAATAAAGTCTAATATATATAGGTTGAAGTCAATAGTATGAGCAACATGGTTGGCTTGCCTTCTGATAAAATTAACCATATAGTTTTGATTTAAATATAAACAAGCTTTGTATTTATTCAAGATACTGCCAAACTCAGTTGCATTTAAATTATCCTCATTGATATCATCCACCAGTGACATTCAATTCAATTATATGGTAACTCAATTAACACCCATTTCATACATATGCATGTCAAGGCTTGTAACCCTTTTTGGGGGGGAATGTTTCCATCAAAGTTTACACAATTATGTTGCAAGTATATATGACAGAAATGTCATCACAATGGTTTCTCAGTTTCTTCTCACATCTTCTTGTTCTTTCTTTGTGAAATACACCAAACTTTTGTAACAAAATAATCATTACATTGATGCCTCGATAATATATGGGGATTAACCTAAAAACTAGAGGCTTGAAGCCCTCGATCATCTACATATATTACTATAAACTGTATAATATTGTTTTTATGGATTGTTTATTTGGTTGTCTGTGTTGTATTTTTTTGGATTTTTCAAAAGTACTTGTTATTGTAAAATAAAGTATCTTTTCTTTGGCCTTTTTAATTGGACGATTTAATTTAATTTTGGTAAAATCTTTTATTTTAATACCTCAATGAAAAGTGGCTAAATGAAATTTGACTTGGTATAACTCATTTTTCATATGCCCATATGATTCTCTGTCAAAAAAAAAATATGCCCATGATTCTAGCTTCTATTGTTTTATACTGATTTGAACGTGTTCCTTTTTATGAGCATCTTTATTCCTTATAGTTCTCCCACATTAATATTAGTATTAATATAAAATATACGTTGCATAATTTTGTGAAACGGTTATACCACACCTTACTCAGTTTTTTTTTTTTTTCTTCTTCAAGTAGCCTAGTGGCTAGAGCTCACACAATTTAATTGTGGATACTCAGCTTTATTATAGCAGTCTTTGTTTTGAGATATAGACCTTGAAAACCTTCTAAAAAGCTAGTAACAACTCACATCCACCCGACAATATTGTTTACATACTTTCTTGAGTAAATTACACCCCTTTTCTCCCCTAAGAGAAGCTTGAATTACATTCCCCTCTCTTCCTATGTTAAAATATACAATTCTCTCCCCTCTTATTCAAAACATATTAGAAAACATTTCACTCCCCTCCCCTAAGAGAAGCTAGAATTACATTTCCCTCCCCTCTTATGTTAAAAAAATAGTATTGTAGGTCTATTTTAATATAATCAAAATTTGAATACATATTTTTCCCTATTTTTTATTCACAATTTCATTAACATATAATTTTAATCCATATTATAAAATATGAAACAACCCAAAATAAAATTAAAATATGTGAAAAATTACTAAAGACAAGAAAATATGGTTATTTAAAAGTTAATTTTGTAATACCCATACTAAACGTATCTAGAAAGTTTAGCATGTGCATTATCTTTAGTACTGGATACATTAAAATTTATAACATAAATTCTTCGAATGAATATTTTATACAACAACACGCGTTCGCACAATCAACAATACAATACTACATGTCCAAATTATATAAAATACATCAAAGTCCATGACATCCTGCAGCGGGTACGAATGAGCACTTGCTGAAATATCCATCCGGCTACAAACTTGCTAAAACAATCTGCTGATCTGAAACAAATAAGGATTGCGATGAGACATAATGTCTCAGTGAGTTCTACCTAGTCCTAGGCTATAGGTAACCGCGGGGAAACCTAGGGTTACCACGTGTCTACAATACAACCTGACGGTTGATTATACGTGTGTGGATCATGCTTGCCTAGACGGTCGTGCATACTAGATCCGTCGTAGGTTCTTCTTAACTTGTCATATAGGTCTTGTCATATACAGATACGTGTCATGGCGGTTGAGGGAACCTAAGACCGCTATATCAAGATACACTAAGCGTATCGAGATCTAAACATAACTTATTCATGACACGGTCCTAAACCGGACGATCGGGGAATCCTAAGATCGTCATTGGTATAACTTCATGGATTTCTCTATGTGCATAAACCTGTACATGTCTAACAGCATATCATAACCATATCGTAATCATACATAGTCATGTTCATTCATTATGTTAGAGGTTAGCGTTGAACAAACGTTATTATCTGAGTTCATTTTACAGAGTGTATCAGGTGGAGTAACCCCGAGTACAATCCCATACATTACCGATGAATTCCTAGCTAAGGTACATCCGACTCCCTTAGTGACGTGCGGGCCCCCCTTGCGGAGCTTATCCCGTTCCCCTGGCGAGAACCTCTCGTATCCCCCTTGGCGTGGATAACGGAAAGACACGACATCTACATCTTACTTATGGTCTTGGTCATACATTAGTCATATACATACATAAAGGGTTTAACCTATACATACTTGCTCATTTACCACGGGTCCGTGATCTACCCGATTAGTGGTAAACTACTTACTTGATCATTCATGTTCATGTGTGAAGATACTACACTAATCACTTCGCGTCTTAACATACTTAGTATTCATGCTAGCATTCTAGTTCTCGACAATCTAGTCGAGGCTCTATGTTTATCCCCACTCTTAGGATGAACTTCTACCCGAACGTATTACATATCATATTACTCTTGCGTACTATTCGTTATCGAACAATGTTAATGATTTGCCATGTCTTCCTTTTGTTGAAAACCTTGTTTAGAAATGTACTTTAGACACTTAGAATTGAGGGGTTCATAATTCAATAAAAGATTGCAAGAAACGGGCCTCGAACGACATTTCTGGACCACAAGGAAATTCTCAAAAAATGTTGTGCTGAGGCTGCACGCTTAAGCGAACGCGTGAGCGAACGTGTAAGCGAACAGAATTGTCCTCTCGACATTTTGTACGCTTAAGCGAACAGAGCATGCTTAAGCGAGCATTCATCAGCCCAGAAGTGCAGAAATCGTATTTTTGGTATAAAAACCTTAATTCCAAGCATCCTAAGGTACCCATTACATCCAGAAACACATATAAACAGTAAAGATCCATTGCATGGCAACAATTAACAACATTTGATCATGAATGGTACAAAGGGGTTCTCTAACCTAATTTCTTAATTAACATAACATGAATTCTCACATGGATAATCACACAAAACCAAGGTAGGAAAGCTAACTAAGAACTCACATCAAAACCAGCCATCTGCCACAACTCTAAGCTTTGATCCATAGACATGCAATCCAAACCCTAGCTCCTTCAATCTTGTTCTTGTGATGAAAAGAATGAAATCAATGAGAACCAAGCTTCCATATACTTATGATATCATGAGGGAACATTGCTTAACTTGAATCAAGGGTTGGATCAATCTTTAGAAAGTGTTGGAGAAGAGAGGGAGGGCGACACATAGAGAAAGGGAGAGAGCAATTTCTGATTTTGCAAGCCTAGTGAGAGAATGTCACAACTACAAATGAAAGTTTTGGGACAAAACACACTTAAGTACCCTCTACGTGAAAATACTGAATTGCCCTTAGTCTTAAACGTGTTCTACTTGACACTGGTAACTGAACATGCGTGTAACTACCGACATGCATCATAAAACATTTTTCGTCCTAAATGAATTTCCTGAACATTTATCCTCTACTACGTTCGGCTGGTAATACTCCAATAACTAACGAGTGGGGTATTACAAATTTTATACTCTAAATTATAAAATTAATAGCAAAATATTTAAATTTAATTATCATTGACATTTAAATTATAAAGAAATGAATTTATTTTTCTTAAATGTTGGTTCAAAATTAGTATATATCATAAAAATATTTATTTATGTTAAAATAAATTAAAGTGTAGTACATATTTAATTATTAAGGAAAGGGGTTGTAATTCAAGCATCTTATAGGGGAGCGGGGTATAAAGTTTACTTTTCAAGGGAGGGGGGTGTATATTTTAACATAAGAGGGGAGGAGAGTGTAATTTACTCTACTTTCTTTCAATGTTTACGAAGTGCCCGAGTTACCTTGTGTCTGTTTAATTCTCGTGTCCTGATAGTTTCGTTATGATTATCGCTGAGAAGAACCTGTTGTATTTCGGGAAAGTTGCGCAATCTCGCGGATAATTCCTTAGTCCACTGACCTAGTCGAGCCTCAAGTTTTATTTCACATTTTATTGTTTTCCAGATTAATCATTTTTCGGTCATCCCCTACAACAGTTTGTACTTCGACTTTGTTTAGTCCACACACCTTTTGCTTGAATGGTTCTTATCGTTTTTTAATTTATTTCATTCGACTTCATAAAAAAATATTGTAACAAGCTTCTGTAATAATAATAATAATAATATTGCAAAGACATTATTTATATATAAAAATAATTGTTTCATGCTACACGTTCATCTACTAAAAAAAGTGGAAAATATCATAGTATATGTTATATATCTAATAATAAAAAGACATTTCTCAGTTAAGTCTTTGAAGTAAGATCTTTCTTGTTTTCTTCCAAATCAAGCTTAAAATGCTTTTATTCAAAGCTTCTCAACAACTATAAGTGAAAGACGGTCATCCACCAAGAGAATGCAAGTATACCCAAATCATACTTTTTCAATTGTTTGTTATAAAAGTGTAACACCAATATTATTATTTATATAAAAAAAGTACGAAAACTTTAATGTCGTTTAAGATAGGATAAAGATGTAAATGTGAGAGGATACCCCTCTTCCAACTTTAGAACATCCTACTGCTGCATTATACTATTCTCTTCACATATTTTTCCCTTTTTCTAAAATTGCAAACATGCTTAAGATCCTTAAAGTATGTGAAGAAATTGTGAGTAAAGAAGGGTGAACAAGGAATCAGTACAGATCAATGCATAATACAAATCATTTCATTCACATATGGTATTGGAACCAACTTGCTCTACCATGTTATCAAGCTCCATAAACCATAATGGCGATGAAAAGTAGACCATACAATTTATTGTAATCAGATAGGTACAGAATTAGTAAAACCAACACTTGACATCTAAAAACCCTTATTTTCACTAACAAAATAAGGATAATTTAAAGAACCAACAGACATATAAAAGAAAGTCAACTTTGTTTTACATTAGCAAGTACAGAAGAAAATATTAGAAGCTTCACCGAGAAAAATCATGAGTTTGAATAATCAACTAGAAGTTATAACTCTTCAATGTATGAAACATGAACAGTGCCAACAGAAAATTACCTAATAAGGAGATATTAAAAATTGTAAAATCACAAGCCAAAATAAACCTTAATTGAGTTTAAACTTAGCAGCACCATAATAATGCAGGCGGTCAATAACAAAATAACAGAACACAACTTTCTTACATAAGAGAGTTGAAGCAACTGTAAGAACGCTTATCCGGCAGCCCAAAATTCCACACCTCATTTTCCAGCATCTTTTCATATGAATATGTAATTAGGATTCAGGAGTTTGTTGCAAAGCATATAGTCTGCAAAAGGAACAACAAAAGAAGATAATCAAACCTCATTGTTAAATCTGGTTTCGAAAATTTATAATGATAACTTGCCATGATGATGTCTTGCATATATTCAAATAGATCCAGATTTCAGTAAAAGCTAATTGCATATGAAAAAAATAAAATTAAATGAAGAGCTAGTGAAAAATTAGAACTGTGTATACTTATTTCCCAAGCGCACATTAGTTAGAAAAACCCACAGTCAATGTAACAACATTAAAAATTGTCTTTTTCTACAAATACAAGTTGAAAAATTTATTCTGAGTCTAACAACAAAAACAAAGCACAATAAAGCATATCACAATGACATTAGAAACCTTTCAATGCAAGAT
>Ga0228710_1005193_pt1 | contig 20288 bp, 11 predicted proteins | sample MedpolnodulmetaG_FD_177995 | JGI IMG/M metagenome (GOLD analysis project Ga0228710, IMG submission 177995) | Root nodule microbial communities from Medicago polymorpha collected in Santa Monica, California, United States - pink nodules | ecosystem: Host-associated > Plants > Roots > Nodule... | reverse complement strand
GTAACGGGATGGGGATTCTTGCTTTGCTTTCCATTGTTACGTATTGTTTTATGAACTATGTTGTTGAACCTTTTGGATTAAGATTTTCCTTTGAGTTATTTATGTTGAGGCCGTAGTGTCAAAGATTGTTGAACAAAGTTGTTGATTTTGAAATAATTTTCTGCTGCGATATAAATGAATTTTTGACATGGTTGTTTTGATAAATAGTAATTTTACCCTATTTATAATTTAAATGTAGTGTGATATCCCGTTTTACGTTGGAAACTCTGATTATTTGTATTATTTACATTGTTGGGAAAACGGGGTGTTACATTAAGCATCGCTCACACATACTTCGTATTTGGTTAATTTTCAAGGTCTATGTGAATTCCCTAGAGAATCAAGAAGAAATCTGAAATTTATTATATAACGTATTTTGCTACAGATTTTTGGTATTATTGTTGACTGTCTTTTTATGTGAGCAAAAACATGCAAAATAGCTTCTTTTTTATACTAAAATCGAAAAACCGCAAGGAAAACACAAAAGCCGAATAAGGACAAGGAATAAGTGAGCCCTTCAACAATCACCATCATAATACACCATTAGATAGAATCTGCATTAATTCTTAACTTCCATATTCGCTGGACAAGCGTAATTCACCTAGCAAATGTGCCTTGTTTTTTCAAAATCAGTTCAGATTTGATTCATAAGCAAATTCTAATTTTTCTTGAAGAAAAAAAAAAAACTGAACCTTCATTTTTCTAAGGATAGAGGAACATTCAACATGAGATATATGGTTTTTTCAAGTTGGGGAGAAAAGGGAAGGCTTACGTAAGGGTCAAGTAATAAGGTGACTTTTGAAAATGCTATCTTGACTACTAAAAAGAAAACATTGAAAACTAAAATAAAAATAAAATAGAATAAGTTTTCAAGGATAGTTTGTAATGATGTTCATATCACCAAGGGTTTATAAAACACAAAAACGAGAATTATGATTCTAAATAGTTTGTATTTTTGTAAATAGCAATGTGTGAATGCTCTCTATACCATGCCCATTTTGAATCAAATACCCAGATAAATGACAACTCCTTTGTAAGTAGTTCTCATTATAACCCCAAAAGACCTTAGCGATCTATGCTCTAACGCTTTCAAAATTGTATGCTTATATGAATGCTTAACTTGGTCAGGATGTTCACATAATTTTCTGATGTGAGTTCCTCTTCACATATGTACTTAATTTCAAGTATATACTTATGAAGAAGTGTGTTAGGTGAATTTTGTGTTAAGGACTTATTGCAAACATAAGACTTGTCGTGCAATTTACAATTGAAGCATGCATGACAATTCTTTCTATCAACAATGACAAAACCTTGTTAATCCATTCTTGCATTCAAATCATTTTGTAAACATGTGAAACTTAACTTTTTAAGGATTTTTTGTTTGAGAACAAACAAAGTTTTAAAGTTGGTGAGAGTCGATAAGTGCCAAATTATAATTTATTGACTTATTTTGCAAGTAGTTTAATTTTGATTATTTTTCCTCTTGGGCCTTTGTTTGTGGAAAAACAAATATTTTAGTTGGAGAGTTTTTTTTAAGCCAAAATAGTAATTAAATTAAGAAAAACCAGGAAGTACAAGACTGAGGGGCATGTATCTAACCTAGTAAATCACAAAAGCAACCTGTAACGGGTGATACAACGACTTAGTATATAAGGGTATAAAAAAGACACATCCTTAAACATTCATTACCACGAACAATCCAGCAAACCCACGTGTGAGCACGAAACTGAATTGCAAAAAAACAAATAGTGAGCAAGGAGAATGATTAAGGATCTCCCTTCTACAATTCCTTATGGTGAACAAGGAATATTCGTGGCCGGCACGGTTAATTGGTTGGCATATTACGGCCCGTGTGCCATTGTTTCTCTTGATTTGATTTGAAGAATGAATCTTATCACAGCCAAATCATGGAATGTCTAACAAGTTGAACTTGTCCTTGGAATGTCTAAGTGCAAAAGTGTTCATTATATGTACATCTTTTTGCCATTAAAAAAAAAAGTGTTTGGATTTTCTATTCTATCAATTTCGAAGTGGGAAAAGAATAACAAGAATATTAATTGATAACTATTTATGGTTTTAAGTTTTAAGTTCAATCAACCTGCCGCAAAGAAAATCTAACAATGTGGAAATTTAAAGGAAAAAAAAGAAAGTGCAATAGGTTTTGTATATCATTATTAATTATTAATATTGACAGTATATTCACAAACTAAAGTTGATAACCTATACGTAAAATTTATTTCATAAACTTGGAAGGACGATTTTATCACTGTGAATAAGTAGTTGATTTTATCACAGCACAGGAATTTAGTTCAACAATTAAGATTTCTCCTAACAAAAACAAAGGTGATCTGAACTGGTAACAGCAATTTGTCAATGCCTAGGTGCAACGGTTGTGGAACAGAATTAATAGCCTTCAAAATTGGTGTGGTTGGTTTCAGTTACTATGACTATATATGTAGCATATACTAGAAACTCTCGATTTTCCTGCGGAATTTTCTGCGGAATATTCCGCATGAAACCTATTTCCTGCGGAATTTGCCAAGGATTAAGGTTCCCAGGTAATACCTTCGTGGGTAATTGTTTCCTGAGGATTTTTGGAACCGCAGGAAACTCACCTGCGGAAATTTCCTAAGGAAATTGGACAAAATTCCGCAGGAAAATTTCGGTCAGAGAAGCAAATGCAGCAGGAAAATCGGCAGTGATGGTAATTTTCGCAGAAAAATCCGCTGGAAATTATAATTTAGATTCAAATAGAGACAAGGCACAATAAAAATCATTTTCCTTTTATTTTTAATGGAAAATCACTTTAACTTTTTGTTTGGTAAAAAAAGTTCATCTTTTATAAGTATAAAAAATTTAATACATAAATTAGAATCAATATTAAACATAAAAATATTCAGAGTATTTTGAGTACTATAATTCAAGAAACACGTCCTAAACAAAGTATCTTAAGTACTACAATAAAAATATTCAGAGTATTTTGAGTACTATAATTTAACACATCCTAAACAAAGTATCTTAAGTACTACAAGAGTATAAACAAAAGTATTGATGTCGTCTTCATCAATCTGTTGTCATCTTCATTAATGTCTTCATCAAATTCATTGTCGCCATCTTCATTAGTGAACTCATTTGATTCTTGTTGGGGTGTGGTGGATGGGAAGAAGATCCAGCAAATCCTAATATCATTAGACAACCATATTTCTTTTAGTTATTTAATCAACATAAAGAAGAACATCAAACATAACTCCAAATACCAAAATACCTCAAAACTCAAGTCATAGCCTAAGAAGAAAATGAGCATTGAAACAGAGAAAGAGAATAGAGAAACAGAGCATGGAGAAACAGAGATAAAGAGCATATATACAATGATGAACAGATGTACCATATACACAATTTTTTGTTTTTTTGACAAGATGTACCATATATACAATATACAATTATTCACTAGCTAAACATCAATCACGAGATAATGAGGAGGATGAGGAGTACACGACCTATAGTACTCAGGACAATAGCTAGGATCCACAATAAAACACATCTTATACAAAAACAAACACACAAACGTCTTTTGAGATTTATAAACACCGTCATCTTTTGCCAAGCATTATTATTTTTTGTGGTGATCTTTTGCCAAGCTTAAAACTATCAGAAAGGATTATGATCTTATTATCCAAACACACAGAACTCAAGATGCCTTTTTTTACAGACTTATAATCTAATCATATTTTCCATGAGACAAAATAAAATGCGTAATCTACAAGTTTGAACATCAGCCATAAACTTGTAATGCCATTTTTACAAATCTGAAGCAATATCAAAAGATCATAGACTGCATAATTTGTTCACCGCTGTACTGCACAAATCTGAGTCATCAGCAATGAAAAATATAGTCATCTCTACAAGAGTTGTACAATTCCTAACCATTGGAAAATCATTGTAACAGGTATGAACTATTGGCAAACGAATAAACCATCAAATTCAGTCCTTAAATTATCATTTTCTCCTATTTCATCCTTAAACTATAGAAACGTGATATATATTTCTTAAACTATTCTCAATATATCAATTTAGTCCCTAAACTTATCGCTCTCTTTCTTAAGTGCCACTTCAAAGGTTTATTCATGGGGAAAAATAAAAGACATCTTATAAGTTATAACAAGTCTGACCTTCAAACTTGTAAAATAAAAGTTAGATGAGATCACTGACCTTATATGGATTGAAGGCTAAAGCTGGATATCCTCTGATATGAAGCAAAATTGAAATCAACAAGTTTCTCTGAGAACCCATCAAGTGCAGTTGATTAATTTGTAGAACCCATCAAAAGTTCAGGTGCTTTATAGCACGGATTACCCATCTGAAAATTGAAAATAAATTTGCAAAAGCATTTATAACTTCAATTTTATGGGAGTAACATTTATTCATTAAATAAACTACACAATCTAACTCAAATTCATAAAAGATTTAAAGTGTCATACATTAATAGAGTAGGGTGAAAGAGGAGGTTCAACAGTTTTGGCCGCACTAAAGTCAGATAGCTTCACTTCCTTGACATCTAATTTTACAACTGAAGCCAGAATATTATTAGGTTTCAGATCTCTGTAGAATTTTGCAAATATGGCAGAATGCCAATCCAGAGAGAGCTTCGCGCAGAAAAATCTGCAAGGACAAGAGGAAAATGGATTATAGCAACCTTTGTTTGCATCTAATATATAACAATTATCAAATGTCAAACAAAACTGAAAACTATAATTGAAATTAGATACATAATCGTTTCATAAATTCTTCTTCCATTTCTTGCACTATAAGATATCTAATAGAAACACAATAAATTATGGAACCATGATGTTGAAAACAAAGATATATGCATGTTTGATTAGAACCACACAGATTTCTGCACGGAATTGTTAACAAAAGTTTACTTACTTTTCCCAGTTTGGAATGTTTAAAAACTTCAGATTGGTGAGGTATTTTTGAAGACTAGTGCGAATATGCTCATAAACAAGAAACACTTCATCCTTAGTTTCCATCACTGTCTGCAATCTGAATAGATAACAGCAAGCACATATAAATCATTTCTGTACATCATTAAATAATGAACATATATGCATCTTATACTAAAATCACAAAATAATCACATGTTAGTCGAATTCCTCAAAAATACAAAAACAAATTCCTCACAGTCATTTCATCAAACACTTTATGTGCCTTCTCCAAAATTCGATTTTCAGTAAGTAATGCATGAATTACCTATTTCCTCGAATAAAAAGCTCCTTGAATGAAAAGGTCATGAACAGCATGCATAAGAATCTAAAACCTAAAATTCAAATTAGATTAAACTCACAATTAGGATCATGAAGCTCACAAATCAGAAGCTCATCATCAAATTCAGTTAAATAATAAAAGTAATCTAAAACCTAAAACTCATAAATTAGATCAAATTTAAAAATTAGGATCATGAAACACACAAATCATAAATTCAACATCAAATTCAGTTGAATTAGAATGAAAGTATCTAAAACCTAAAATTCATAAATTAGATCAAATTTACACACTATAATCATGAAACTCACAAATCAGAAAGTAAGAGACCACAAACCATAGCTTAAAAGACCTACATGAATTGGGGGCAACGGAAGTACCTATTGAACAAATTCCACGAGAACGCACCTTCAAGCGTTTTGAAGAACTTCGATCTGAGCTAACACAACTTTGATTTGAGCGAAGCTATGAAGCTTTGTGGTGGTGGAACGGTGGTTGAATGGTGATGAAACGATGATGGAGAAATGGTGGAACGACGGTGGAACAGTGAGAGAGAACATCGATAAACTTTGAGTTTTCTATCGTGTTTTCTTTACACTGAGTTTTTTTTATCTCAAAATAATCTTTTATTTATATTTTTTTTGGTAGTGATATTTATATATATTTATTATGAGATTTGTCAATTTAAACCAAAAAAAAAACATTAGAGGTAAGTTAGCAAGTGCCTATCTTTTTATTTGGATAAAAAAATTCAATTATCTCTTCCAATGGTTTTTGTATGAGGCAATTTATGTCAATTGCATTTAATTAATTAAAAAAAATCAAAAGTGAGAGTTTCTGAGTTGCGATTGGTTTCTGAGAAAGACGAAGGGCAATAAGAGTATAACAAAAACACTCAATTTTATTTTTTATAAAATATTTTAATTTTATAAAAACACTCTAAAAAATGTTACCAATAAAAACTCTTATTTTATTTAAATTTCAATTTTTTTTGGTAGTGTTAATTAAATTTACTTTGCACATACACAATAAATATGATGGTATTCTATTTCACATACAATTTTTAAGTCTTTTTGTTAATATTTGTGGACTAATGTTATGTTATTTATCAATATATTTTAACATATTTTCTTTAAAAGAATCAAAATATTTTAACATTTTTTTTAAGAAGCTAAACCAGCCCCCTCAAATTCTCAAACCTATACCACTAAGCCAACCCAAGTGGGTTAAAATATTTTAACATTGAATATGAACAAAAATGATATTAATTACAATCGACACTAACAATTTGACATTTTATTTGAATATGTGTTGATCTAGACTTAAATCTAAAATTATAGGGTCCACATTTGATATCTAAAATTAAGAAATTCAAAATTCAATAAAAATAAGGAAAAAAACAAAATAATCAAACCGCAGAAAAATCCACAGGAAAAGCCATATTAAAAACCGCAGTAAAATCCGCAACAATACCTGCGGAATTTCCTAAGGAAACGTTGAAATAATATTCGAGAATATTTCGCAGGAAAATCCTCAGCTAAATAAACGTTACCTGCGGCTTTATCAGCGGCATTGGAATTCGCAGGAAACTTCTCATGACTTACGTAAACCGCAGCAAAATCCTCAGGTATTCCTGCGGATTTCTTTCCGCACAAAAATCCGCAGGAAAATAGAGAGTTTCTAGTAGTGATAGCTCATTGATATTTTAGGACATTTGATTTGATTAGGACATACTGTAGTTGGTTGACAACTGTTAACTATGAGTGAACTCTACTTGTAATGTTAGGATTCATTCCATTATTTAATTCCACGTTCGGAAAGAGGAAAAATATTAATAGGCATGACTTTTTTTAATTAATCAATGATTTAGCAGTACACTAACCAGTGAAAATTTGTTATCACATTGAATGTTTATCACTTTTCTTTTGCCCTTAAATAAATTTCCTTTGAGTAGTTTGCTTGTTTATGTGTTGTTACCAAATGGGATATTGAGGGACAGGTTGCATACCTATAAAAGAAGACTCAGATGGTGTGGGAGACTTGTTAAGCACTGGATGTTAAATCTAGTAATATATTGATGGATGTAGAATGGAAGCCAAGGATTGGATTTGCCGAGATTGTGCAGGGAGGAGATGGAGGTGCAGGAGAGGATCCTTTGTTGTTGCCTGCTCCATCGGGTTGGACAAAAAGATTGTTTTGCCCCCTTCTTTGACAGTTCAATTTTAGGATAATTTGAATTTCATGTTTTCGTAATTTCTTGTTTGATTTTCGTGTGGGTTGCATTTGTTTTTGTGATTTGTGTTTGTAAGATGTTGACTTGTTGGTTTTCTCATCTAGAGATTTGATTTTGAATTTTCTCTCATTTTCTTGTTTTCTTCAAGTTTGAACTGTTGAGTGTGTATGTTCAAGATTTAGGTATTTTGTACTCTATATTCAGAGAATTATATAGCTGCTGGGTGTTGAGTCACCTGATAGGGTTTTCAACAATCTTACTGTCTCCCCGATTAGATGACAGTAATTCTAAAATTTCGTATGAGACCTGCGCTTACAATTCTAGCACTGTATCGAAGGGTTTCTTTCAAACTTGTCTATGCAGCTTTGAGGGATTTTCTCGGTTATGTGAAATATTCTTTTTTTCTAAGTAGTAATTACTAATTCTTTTTTTTCTAAATAGTAAGTACTAATTGGTATGAATTTTGTTGCCCATATAGGACTGCAGTTTTGTGTATGAAACTTTGCTGAAGTGTACATTGTGGCCTACTCTGCGGGGATTTCTTACTTTTATTACAACTATTTTTAAGATTTCGCAAAATGGGTACTGAGCAATTGAGCTTGAATGTTCTTGATCTAGGTGTCTGTATCATTGACTTTTTTTTCACTTGAACATGGAAACTTGTTGAATATATGGTTCTCTCTTTCATTCATCATTCTTAAAATTGTTTGGGAAGAGTGAAATATACAGTTTTATGAATGACATTTTTCTTTGTATTCTTCATTTGGCTTATAAAAATTCAATCTTATAACCTAAGTCACGAAACACTTTCAATTTAATACTTGACGAGAGTGTACTGAGGCATGAAATGAAATTGATTTCTAAGGGAAAGGAAGGTATTAGGGTTGATGTAATGTTGCAATTACGAGGATATATAGCTACAAGGGAGAACCTCTCTTTTCTAAATTTTGTCTTAGTATTATTCTTGAGCCAGGCACGGAGTTAGGATTAAGGTCATTGTGATAATGTGCTCCCAGGATTGAGGTACCAATCAATTAGGAGCAAGAGTTGCTATAATTTGACTTAGGGTCTATTTGGATTTTCTTATTGATCTCATATACTACCATAATCACTTGTGAGATTGTTTGAGAGAGCTTATTAAATCAACAAGACGTGTTCATAAGTTCTTAATGGTAGCTTATGAAAAAAAATTGCGTCTCATGTTCACAAAGGCAACAAAACTGGCAAAGTGTTTACCATATTAGCTTGGGCAGACATGACTGAACAATTTAACAACAAATTTGGGTTCAAGAATGATGTAGATGTGTTGAAGAACCTTTACAAACAATTCAAGAAACAATAATGTGAAATAAAAGCGATGGTTAGTCAAGATGGATTCCAATGGGATAAGACACTAAACATGATCACATCTAATGCTAAAACCCGGGAAGCGTATATTATGGCACTACACACTGTCGTCAAATACTTCAAATACTCTATGGCCAGTAGGTTCACCCCGATGCTCAATTTTTCAGAAAGAAAAAAAAAAGTTTCCCCATGTTAAAATGATTTATGCATAATCTATGGATATGCAGTTGCTGATGGGAGATAAAGCTTATCATATTTTGACGAAGGTTTCGAATATGAAGGTAAAAACAAATGCGTTGTTCATTAAATATTATTTTATAGAGAAATTTCTTGCATACAATATGCATGTTTCATTATTAATATTTTATAAGAAATTTCTTGCATACAATAGTCAATAGGCATATTTCATTATGTTTGAATGATTTTACCTTTTACTCAGAAAATTCTTCAAAAGAACTGGATGCTAGCACCAGTAAAGGAGTGGATGATGACACTCCCCCTACTCCAAGTCAAAGTAAAATTGACTGGTCTCCAATGATGGACTAAGTTTTTGTTGGCTTATGTTGCACCAGGTGTGTAAAGGGAACAAGGTTGGCCGCACCTTCACGAGGCAAGAGGGGAGACATGGCAGAGTCATTTAATGATAGATTTGGATGTCATTACGATAAGGTTGTGTTAAAAAACCGATTCAATGTCCTAAGGATGCATTAGAGCTGTACAAATTGCCTCCTTGGCAAAGAAGGTTTCAGTTGGGAAAACACATAACTCAAGGTTGTGGCTGACGACCATGTTTGGCAAAATTGCATTCGGATATGAAATGTTCTCGGTCATTTTTATTTCTTTTTGGTAGTTTCTATTTTCTAATTCAGTCACATAATCATAATTGCATGCAAATCACAAGGACTTGTTAAAGAGGAATGTTCCAAAAGTTCTGCATAGTTCATAGTTCATACTAAATGAAAAAGAATCTAATTATTTGCGTAAATTTTTTGAGCTAAATTGGCAGAGAATGTCATAAACGAGCTCTTGTTGGTAGACTTGTCTTCAGCAGACAAAATACCTGTTAAAGAAGCTATGTTCATAAAGCTCTGTTCATTGATTTATTCAGTCTATCATTTTTCCACTCAATATTTTACTAATATGGAAGTTTCCTCGAGTACATGACAGCATGTTTCTTGGTTAGACTTAGACAAAATTTCTATACCTAATTATGTTACAGCTAAACTAGCATTAATTTATGAGAACCTCTTGATAGAATCAATTTGCATTCAACAATTTGAAAATTTAAGTCTTTTGATTAAAGTAGCACCTGACACACAAAGCAAATCTCATTACTGGTACGTAGAGGAGAATATAATGGATTCTTTTTTCAATAGTACTTTGAAGAAGATTGTTAAATTTAAATTGACAAGGTACTTAATAGTCACCACGAGAAAGAGAAAAGACATTTAGAATCGAGATAACGATCTTGTATCTTAAGTGTTGGATAAAAAATTGAAGAGCATGGTGCAACTATTTATACTAGAACCATATTTAGTAAATTCAGAGATGAATTGGCACAGGTTAGTTAATTCATAAAGGAGAAAGTTGAGAAAAGCGATTAATAGTCTCATACATTACATAGTATAACAGTTGTTAGCATCAATAACATAGTAATGTTCTACTCCAACACAGAAGGAAAATAGTATAATACTAACAAAACAAATACATATTAAGATTAACAACATATTCAACTTATTCAGCTCTAGATCTGTAGTTTGTTTATACAATGGTTGGTACATGCATGGTTTCTTAATGCATCTTAAATGTTGAGCAAATAAAGGGTGCAATAATATAGGAGCTGCTGTACTTATTTGCTTGATTTAACTTTCTTAATACATAAGCAACCCCGATTTGCGAGCATAGAAATAGCACCTGGAACGCTATGCATCAATTTTCCAGTTGAAATGAATTTTAGTTTAATTCATTCATTTGTTAAGCAAACACATTAAAATTGTATGCTCTGTGTTCAATCTGATCAGGTTGATTGTGTGCATGCTATTTTTTTAGTATGCCTTATTGGTTGGATTATAGAATATTAAAGTTCATAGTCAACCCAATTTTGTATTTTATTTAACACTAATTTCACCTATACAATAGTGTTTCTTTGCTATAACCTGCTCTGTATAAATCCATTTTAATAGTAAACTGAACAAAAATCTCTAGAGTTGATCATACTGCAAAAATAATAGAAGCTTCACTTGAAATTTGTAGTCCGAACACACAATCTTCAATGATATTTTTTTTTAACGTGAAAAATAATTATATATAATTAAATGATAGAAGTACAAGGGGTACTCGACCCAACAAAAAATAAAAAGAACACCTAAACAAGAAGGCAAAGTAACCGATTCGAAAACCACTCAAAATACATACATGCAAGGTCCCTCCATTCTCTCCTAGCTAGAAGCCACCTCCAAGAGGTAACTCTTAGGCCATCGACTAATTACTCAATCTTCAGATTCTTACCGAAAAAGATATTTTTATTCCTCGCCTCCCAAATTTTCCAGACTGTTGTTTGTCAAATTAACATTATTCACAAGATATGGAGGATCAATATAGTGATTCGTGAAATTGGATTTTAATGGCAACGATCACTTCAGCTAGTTTGCTTATGCAAGGAAATAGATTAGGTTAGTGCATTTTTTGGTGTTTGCATTTTGTATTCTCCTGTATCCTGGGAAAATAATAACTAGAATATTAATAGATAACTATATTTATGGTTTTAAATATATAGTTCAATGTCGGCGAAGGTTGGATCCATTGACTCACTCGTAAGGTTCTAAGTTCAACTCCTGCTGTCAGCGTGAGAACCTCTTTTATGAATGATCTATAAGTTCTCTCATATTAATGTTCATTGAGCCTTGAGGCATGTCATGATCATGGTGAGCCCTCGAAGCCCAACTCGTATAAACTTTATTTCATAAAAATATATATATTGTTCAACAATATCCAAAAGAAATATATAATTCAACAAAACCTGCTCTAAATATTGTGTAGCACAACATAAGTGGTAGATGTTTGAGTTTCTTAACCATTTAATTCATGGTTCCATCTCTGACTAGTGCATATGTAAAAACATATGTTTGCAGCAGTAAATCTGAATTTCAGTTACCTTGAGGGATTAGTCGTCGTCTGTGATGTAACTTGATATCATTGTGGTAAACCTCTGTTAATTCAGTAACATATTTTTTTTTCCCTTGCATATAATGCATATTAGCCGGATATTACCTTCTCAATATATTTGCTAAACATATATAAATGTATGAGTTTTGCTAATGAGTCTCCTAAGAGTACTCTTTTAGAATTTTTAATTAATAAAATATTTATTAAAAAAATCAAATACTTGAATTTCCAATACATATATTGAATGCATAAATTTCCATAAAAACGTAATATTACATACCGTTAAAGAGTTAGGGCATTCATTAGCATTCTATTATTTGGCATTGCAAAACCTGTATGAATATATCCAGTACATGATCACCATGTCAAGTTAATATTTGTGAAATTTCGTACTAGATAGATCTAATGTAACAATGTTGGTTGGTATATATTACTATATTAGGATAAAGTTATCCTTATTTGTCCATATACTAAATAAGATTGTAGAATATGAGCACATTGGACTTGGAAAACTCTGACTAAATGTAATACTTCCAAGTTAATACAGTTTTTTCCTGCTTATTGAGAAAGTTGGAGTAGCTAATTGGTATAAAGAATCCCCAAGAATCATGCTCATTGATAGCATCCAGTGGTGCATTATCGTTGCACATAACAAAGGCTCCTTTATTGTGGCTAATTCCATTGAAAAACATGGTTTTATTGTGGCTTTGGTTGAGTTTGACAATATCCTACATCAAATACTTAATCTAGCACGTGAACCATATCAGGTTCCTGTTTGAGTTATTTAGGTGATCTTTCTCGTATTGAGGCTATGGAAATAATGGCATTGTTTCCTTTTTCTACCACAATTGTTGTTGTTTCAAAAGGTATACCTCTGGCTATGACAATGAGCCTTGCATTTTATATGGAAAAGGTCAAGCATGCACAAGCACCATGGGATAACTCTTTTTTCTTGAAAAGGTCAATCTAACCCACCGAAAATAGCATCGGGAAGAATCGAACTTGATATGTTGAGAAGATCACGCTCCAAGGTCTCAAACCAACACCATCAGAATTCAGAACAACCCAAGTGGGTTATTACAATCTATAAATGATACAAATTATCCATTTCTTATCTGAATTGCTGAGAAATAGTTGTCAAATCCTTACATATTACTGTATATTTTTATAGTATAGAAAACTTCCTTGTAAGTTGCATGGTATTTGGCTGATAGACTCTAGGTTGTCAATTTTCATCGCACTTTTCTTGGCAAGTAGAAGCTCACGAGTTGATTTTTGGTAAGTCAAGAATCCCTTTGCATGGTATGTATATCTTTCCCACCGTCCCTTGTAGATATCTGCTGGATCATAATCAGTCCTAACTAGACTGGTCCCAAGTTACTCGGCCCATAATAACTCATACATGTTTATCACATGGGTTTGTTCTCTTTTTCATGATCTACAATATACGAGTCTTCCACTCGCCAGGTTGTGATCAGGTCAATATACACTATCTTCACTTTCTATAATCAATTGAATGTATATTCAAGCATACCATATTATTAATTGTGTTTTTTTCTTAACTCATTCATTCCTAAAGAAATGGTAAAAAGTCAAGTTTAAAAGGGTAACCCGGTGCACTAAAGCTACCGTGTACGCAGGGTCTGGGAAGGAGTTCCACCATTTTTGGTGTATTGGACGTAGTCTTACCCTGTTTTTTACACAAGAGGTTGTTTCCAGGACTTGAAACCGTGACATTCAGTCACACATGACAACAATTTTACTAGTTATGCCAAAGTTACCCCTCAGATAAGTAAAGTTTGATAAAAAAAAAATTGTTATAGCCATAATTCAAACTTGAGTTATCCCGATTAATTTGCTTTTAACTGAAGTTTATTAATCACTTGAGTTTAATTCTATGATTTTAATCTAACCAAAATTAGGGCAAATAGTACCCCTCATAACTTTGGAAGATAAAGTAAATTTTGTAGTTGATAATTAACACAATTAGAAAGAGGAAGAATTTTATAATATCATGTGTTTGTTTCAAGAAAGTTGTTTTACACTTGCCATCTTTTTTGTGGATTGTTTTGTTATTTCAAAAATCATGTCCCTAATTTTTGTTTGGGCTATAAAAGAAGAGTGTCAAATATGGTATGTTATAACTCTTTTTCAAATTGTGGTTCAAATGCATGCTTGATATATTTTGAGGCTCTAGTTCTTTTTGGCTTTGAGTAATTGATGGTCACAGACATGAAGCATCCTCTAAAATGTGTTACATGCTTTTAGATCACTCATATTAACTATACTATATATTGTGGTCTGCCACTTTATTAAATGTAATCTTTAACTTCTACATAGCCAATCATGACCCTTATTCCTGGTGGATGTGGAAAGTTTGTGAACCTTATTTGCTTCCCTTTTCCAACTTGGTCAGCGCTGTTTTATCTCATCAACAAAAAAGGTCCCCTATCACATGTTTAGTTACTTGAGTCCCAATGTCCCTTTCCTTTTGCCAATTACTCAAAGATACATCACAATAACATGTCAACTCATATTCCTTTTAGAGGCACAGTGGCAGCAGAGACAAAACACATACATGCCCATTATATCATCTTGTCTCGATTTCAAATTTCAAAAATAAATTCGATTTTTTACCTTTTATTACATGCACACAATGAAAAGTTCATTTATAAGAGTGTTCGAATAAAAAGACTAGCGTAGGTTGGAATTCGTCGATGATGACTATATTTAGTGTCTGACAGTCCTTTGAATAAGATTATTTACGGTGGAAAGAATCTATGAAAAACTGAAGAAAAAAATATTAAGTTTGCGGGTGTGTTTGGATGACAGGATTTTATGAGGCAACTAATTTTAGGAAATATTCAATTTTATTGTTTAAATCATAAATTTGAAGATTTTTCAAAACAATGAGATTTTATGAATTACTTTGTTAAAGAAGTCCCCAAAAGCATGACTCAATTGGCAGGAAAGTTGCATTGGAATATGCACGAACGGGTTCAAATTTTGGTTTTCTCAATTATTGATCTTAAAGGTAAAATTTCTACCACTAGGTTATTTGATAAAAAGAAATTATATTTAAGAAATTTCAAATACCTCCTAAAAACAAAAACAAAAACAAAAATTGAAAGTTCTTCTTTACTGTGAATCTTCGATTGGTCCTAATAATTTTTTGGGTTAAATATGTTTTTGATCCCTATAAAATTGGGACCTTTCAAGTTTAGTCCTTACTTAATTTTAATAGTTCTTTTAGTCCCTAAAAAAAATTTCTACACTCAGTATTAGTCCCTCCTCAATTCAAATTTGTTTAACTTCTGCTTAAATTCTTGAGTTTTTGAACAATTTTTTACAGACGCATTAAGAGCATTACTAAAAGTTCATCTGCGAAAAATTGTCGCAAAATTTGATTTCTACGTCCAGATTTTGTTAATTTTATCTTTAACTTTTACCGTTTTAAAAAATTCATATTTAATTCGTTTCATGTTAAAAAATTATAAATTTTAGTAAATGAACCTTTCATCGTGTTCTAAACTTGTCTCGAAAAAATCATTCAAAAATTTAAGAGTTTAAGGATAATTAAACAAACTTTGTTGTAATAAGGACTAAAATTAGAAGTAATTCTTTTTTGTAGGGACTAAAAAACCTATTAAAATTAAGTAAGGATTAAACTTAGAAGTTCCCAATTTTATAGGGACCAAAAACATATTTAACCCTAATTTTCTTAAATTATGCAAATTTATTCTTATTTTTTTCAAAAATTTAGGCATTGGTCCCTATATTTTCAAACTTTATAAATTAACCCCTATAATAATTTTAAAGTTGCAAATTGGTCACTATAAATTTTTTCATTTTTAAATTGTCTTTCAATTTTCATATATTAAAATTGGTCCCTCTTTTTGAATGTCATATAAATAATCCAATAAAGTTTAAGAATAAAAAAAAAAATCATTCAAAACCAACAAAAATAATAGAAACATTTAAGCTGTTTGGTCTGTTTTGAATCGCGGTGGGGGGTAATGGACGTGCGTTTTGCTAATTCTACAAATAGCAGTTTCTTGTTTTTCCAAAGTGTTTTCATTTCTTTTGAATTTTCAATTATCTCATTCAACGATTCAAAGGTTAATAGGCTTTTATCCCATGCCATATAGGTGAAAGTTGGTTTACCCCCCTGTAAAAAAAATGGAGATCATCATTGTAATTTAAAGATTCTTTGGTTTTGGACCTTCAGTGCATATGATTGTGTAGAAATTTATGAGTTAATAGGCTTTTACCCTTTGCCATATAAAAAAAATTTAGTTATGTGTCACATGAGCGAATATGCACAGTCATATGCATTGAGGGTTCAAAACCAAAGAATTTTTAAATTACAAGAAGGGTCTCCAAATTTTTTTTTATAGGGGTAAACAAAATTTCTCGTATATGACAGGAGGGGTAAAAGTCTCTTAACCTATGATTCAAATAACACTTTAATGGTGTTTTGGCTTAGTGTAACATAACTGATCTTGTATCTGACATGTTAAGGGTTTGAGTCTCAGTTTCATTCGATTCCATGGAGTAAATAAAAAGTGTATGTGGTACTCCATTCCTCTCATCTTGTCACACTGGTGGAAGTTGAATCAATGAGCAAATGTAACCCATAAGGAGATGAGTAAAGGAATATGTCGTGAAATGGGAAGGCATAATTTCTTGCAAATCCTTCACAAACGCCAGAAAGGATTGAAAAACAAAGTGGAATGAAATGTGTGGACCTCTCAACAAGCCTTGCCATCTTCCAACCCACTAGCAAACTATCATTATGTCTATGTTCAATATTTGATGGTCAAACAAATCCAACCTCTTAAAAAACTTTCCCATTTATTCTTCTTTTAATTGTTTATGTAGTTAAAGTATATTTAGATAATTCTTGTGAACGATTTGATTACACGTAACAAGATCTATATGTTGAAATAAAAGTTTAGGGAATGTGTGAAAAGTTAAAAATAGTATTGTGCTAAAAAAAATGTGAAAAATATATGCCAACCCAACACACCTCATTGGCTGTCCCATCTAAGCCACGAGAATTTTGTTACACTGATTTTATTCCCCATTCCAACTTTGGTGCGCCTATCAATTCAAGTTATGAATATTCTTCTTCTGTATGCTTTGGTGGTATGAGTATGAGTCAACATTTAATTTGCTTTTTAAATCAAAGGAAACACTAACAATGTTTCATAGGTATTTGGTAAGAAGTTTAGAGTAGACATTTTATCTTGGAATTGTGTATTCCACGTATAAAAGAATGCTAAGAAGTGTCTTTGTCTGGAAGGTACTTGTTAAGAAGTTTAAATTGAAAATTTAATTTTATGTTAATATTATCTATGCTATTTGATCCGTTAACTATAGAAATAAAGTTTTTCTCCTTAACAAAAAGAAATAAAGATTTTCTAAACTATTTTCCATATATTAAGTTAATTCATCGGTCACTTTTTAAATACGGACGAGAATGATTTTGTGGAGATTAATTTCATAATTGAAAATAGTTTAAAGTCAATAATTGAACTTAAAAAATCGTCTAAATTGATAGAGTACAAAAAATATATAATTCATCTAGAGTGATCAGAAATGTTGGTTTGTGTCTATAGTCTATATGCAAGTTAAGAGGGGTATCTGGAAGCACTCTGATGCTGGTATAGGTATTGAAAGGATAAAAGTTTGATAATTTGCATTTGTGATGAAGAATGCCTTTTATAGGCAAAGATGTGGAATCGTTGGACCGTTGATAGGAGGTCGTTATTGAACAATGTATCAGCAATGTCAAGTTAATTGGGTCTTCTACAAGTCGTTGAAGCTTTACGGAATGAGGGATTTTTGACTAATTGATAGGCATTCACGAGATGAAAGGGTCTAAGGTTGCATGTCTTGTTCTAGCGGGTATATTTGGGGCAAAATGTTTTTGGACTTTATGTGTATGGAATTTGGAGCTTTGAGGCAGTCCAGAATAATAATATTTTGAAATCCAACCTTTTCGCTATGTTACACCTTTGACAACAACAACGACAACCAATTTTTTTTTGAATGGCAAAATATATTATATATAAATAGGGGATTAGATCCCAAGTACTACACCAAAAAGAAAAATAAAAATACACCAAAACACCCAGCGAAAAATCAACATCACCGTCAATTATCCATTGCCAACAACGGAGTTCAATAAAGCAGTTGACAATGATTTGTTGCTTAAAACGATCAGATTCGACCACCACTCAACTTCTGGTATGTCATAGGAGACAGCAAAAAAGCCTAAAAGAACTTGAGTCAAAGAAACTGGCTCCCGATCTCGAATCAAAAGTGATCGCCCCACCAAACTCCCGACACAAATAAAAAAAGGCACCCCTCAACTCACGAACTACCAAAGCAGACACCTAAACCTGTTCAAAACTCGGCCCACCAATATCCCGATGCCAAATTCGAAAGACAAAAAAGAGGTGGAATAGCAGCGCAAATCGATCCAGCTCGAACATAAACAAACCAAAACAAGCCATAAAATCAACACCCACAAGCACCGCCACAAACACCTATTCATCGTCACCCTCTGGACCACGGTACCGTCTTTCTTCGCGGAGGAGAAAAAACTCCAATCATCCAGAGACTGGATCCACCACAATTGCACGACCCTTTGCAGACCTAAAGGACGTTGCCGATCAAAAACCGACAACGTGGGGGAGGTTGGGAAAGCGTACAGAAGCTTGGACGACTAGAAAGAAGGAACAGTAACCAAAATCCCCAACACAAAGGTAACTCGACAACGGCGATCAGCCCACCACCAACACCACCAGCGACCCAGCCACAACAAACCACCAACAGTGCGAGAAGCAACTGCAGCAGGAACAGTCTCGTAGGTACAATAAGCAACTACTAGCGTCAACAAGGAGCATCTATGTACCTAACCCTTTCAAGCAACATCTGGAAATAGATGGACATGACCAGGGAACACCACCACCCAACAACAACTATCCAACAAAAAACAGCAACAAAACAAAATAAAGAACATAAAACAAAAGTCGGAGACCCACAAAAACAAACCTCCCGCCGACGAAAAAAATTTGACGAACCCCAAACAAAAACAACCGGCAACATCTAAACAAACAAAACACCAAAAACATCAAAAGTCGGAGACCCACACAACTGAAGCCCGCCGGCGGCCAAAAATTAACACAATATGCCACACCAGTTGCAGACAGCCAACGACCACCGCGGAACCACCCTCACCCACCACGAACCTTGCGACAACCAAGCAATAAAGAGAGACCGAAGGAGGTTTAATCGCGCTGGGAGGAGAGGTAACAAGGTTACAACAACCAACACTACTAAAAAAACAAAAATTAGTGAGGGATATTTAGTGAGGGAAAACGTGAAATCCCTCTCTAATTCCGTCACTAAATTTTTTGACCAAGAAATTTGTGAGGAATTTCATTTTTTCCGTCACTAATTTCCCTCGCTAATTTTGCTTTTTCTAGTAGTGCAATAAGAAACCTGCAACAAAGAAAACTGTCGGAAGGACCGGATCTGCTGAAACTACAACCGGCGACACAAGCGACGACGCCTCCATCTAGCACCGCCGCCTCGAACCTAAAACAAACAGTCTTTCGACGGAACCACAAGATCTGACGAATCGAACCATCAAAACTTGGATCCGACGGAAGCATGTTGATCTGGAAAAAAAAGTAACGATGGCCAGGAAAAGGGCCGCCGATGGTGTGGGGAGAAAAAACCCATCGCACCACCACAACCAATTAAGTTAACTTGTTTCTCATTTTTTAAAAAGAGAAGAAATAATTATGGAGCAAATTTTTATATAGCGGGAGAATGTTCTAGAAATTAATTCTATAAAATAGGAATCATTTTATCTTTTAGAAATACTTTGTTGTTTATATAGAGCCGTAGAAGGAAATGATGATTGCAATGATCTTTTTTTTTTTTTTTAAGCCGATGATTGCAATGGTTATTTACATTAGAAATATAATTTGGTCGCACTAACACTACCGACCTAACTATTAAGCGCTAAAAAAAATCCTTGTTTTAGGTATTAAAAAAAACCTTTTTACAAATGAGCTTCAGGGCTCTAATGAACATTTTTTGGAAGGAGAATGAACATGTTATATACCTTGATTAGTTCGTATTTATATTCTTAACAAAAATCATGGATCAACCTTCCCTGGTTCAATCTCCCATGTGATCTTTTTTTTTTTTTTTTTATGGATCC
>Ga0228710_1005192_pt1 | contig 20292 bp, 12 predicted proteins | sample MedpolnodulmetaG_FD_177995 | JGI IMG/M metagenome (GOLD analysis project Ga0228710, IMG submission 177995) | Root nodule microbial communities from Medicago polymorpha collected in Santa Monica, California, United States - pink nodules | ecosystem: Host-associated > Plants > Roots > Nodule... | reverse complement strand
AACTATATAACAAAAATTCTAAAAAGTGTGTGATAAGAACAAGGGCAAAAACATGAGGACTAATAAAAAAAGACAAAGAAAACATAATTGAAGAAATTTGAATGTAACATACCTGAAGAAGTGTTTTTATTTTTTCCTCAAAAAAAAAAAAAAAGTGTTTGTGTTTTCTACTTCATGACTTTTTTTTTCTTTTAATACTTTTTTTTAATATTTCTACTTGAACACAACGGAAAGGAATATAAATATAAATAGAAAAGTTAAAAATAAAATTAAACAAAATATAGCGTTGACCGGTTGGGCTTTTCAGTTTTTCGGTATTTTTTGACCGAAACAGAAAACACTCCTACTTACGAGGAAGTAGTTCAAACTTCAAAGGACAAAGTAGGGAAACCGAAAATTCTAATGTCATATTGTTGGTGAGTAATTTAAGGTTTTTCTAGTAAAAAAACAAAATAAGTAATTTAATTTAAGCAAAAAAAATAATACACACCCTTTTAAAAAACGTTAGTTGACTGCATTTAATTGATAAAAACAATATCCATATTTTCTTTTTATTTTTCTGGATAAATATCCATATTTTCAAATTTGACTGAAAATTAAACACAAGAAACATAGTATTTTCTTCCGTCATTATTACAAGCAAATATTATTTTTTAAAGTTCATTGAATAATTGATGTATATGATTCATAATAAGGTCCAGATACATCAGTTATTAAATTAATCTGAAAAAGAATATTACCGGTTATATCAAAAGTTGAAGAAAAATAATAATTTAAGGGTACATTTGAAAGAATAACACTTATTATAGTACTGTAATTGTATTTTGATTATATTTGTGTTTATCGGTGTTTTTGGTAAACAATATGACTAGTTTTTAAACGTTGCTTGCAGGATCAAACTAGAAATCCTAGCACATGTTGTGCAATCTTTTTTCAGAAAATGCTTGAATGTTCATCATATTCATGAATTTACTTATGAAGAAGATGAATAAAATTGTTTTAGGATGAAGATAATTGTCTTTCGACATAAACAGATTAAAATAAGTAAAGACTTAAAGTTTTAAAGGCAAAAAGACTTAAAGAAAAGTAAATTGCATTGCATAAAATGAAGATGGTTCACAAGAGCATCAATACATGCATTCAGATTCGTTTCTCTATGTGCTGGTTCTTTGAGTGTATAGAACTTTTGCTAAATGATTTGTGACCCGTTTTTTCTATGAATAAGAGAAAATAACTAATCCGACCAACGGCTAGAAACTATTCTACTTCGACAGCTTGCTATGTGTTCAAACCTTCAATCTTGCCTCTTCAAGAAGGATTTGAACTTGCTTAAAATATATATAACTTGTCGACCAACTATCCCTGTCGAAGGCTATAACTCTTGTCGAAAATCAAAGCTTTAGTCAAACCAACCAGCTTCAACTTTGGACTTAGAAAATTCCTACATCTTTAAATCCTTAAAGACCTGTTGAAATATATATAAAAACAAGATACATGCTAATAAATTGTCTCCAAAAATGTCATTTTCGACTGAAAAATAAAGGAGAAGATTGACATTTTTGAAAACTGTAACTATTCTTTGGAGACTGGCGTCATCTTTATCATAACGTTCAAAAATTGCCTTTTAGTTTTCACTTTACTGCGCCAATTTAAAATTTAGTGGGCCGTCGATGATTAAGTTAAAAAGTTAGTGGGACATTTCAAACACCCAGAGAATACAAGTGTCAATTATAAACCTTAGGGGAGAAATTATTTGGGAAGTTCTCACAAAAAATATTTGTTCATTATAAACATTTTTCATTAAAGACTCTACTGAGATCAAATTCAACATTGTTAACCCCTAAATTACCAAACACATTGTTTATCTTCTTCATGGAGGTTACTTCATGCATAAAGACCCAACCCTTGTAAGACAAATCATACTCTTGTTGATTCTTGGTTAATGTATACTCTCTTGTCAATTCTTAATTGCTCGCCTTTGTATGGTTCTTTAACTCAGATAAGTATTGCATGTTGTTTGGAGCAAAAACAATGTTCATGGAGTCCAACTCATTCCCTACATAAGATTTTTGTCCTTCTTTGTAAATTTTGATTCCTTTTCGATTAGTATCCGCACTTTAGTTTTACTTCACGTTTCTATTGGAGATTCTACCTAGTGTTGTGCCTTGGATACCAAACATCTTCATCAAAATTTGTCACTTTGTTTGGAGATGTTTCTGTTAAACCTTTCACCGGAGAGGATCCGGTCCCATAATGTTAAACCTTTCCCATTAGCATTTCACATGATTTTTTACTAAGATTGAAAATTGATTACATCAATAAAAAAGTTTCAAAATTGATACATCAATAAAAATTTCATTTCTCCACTAAAGAAACTTATATTGCCAATCTTACGTTGCCTTAACACCACATATAGATAGCAGTTTAATGTAAGATTATATATAAATATGTAAGATTAACATCACACAACAAATCTTTCAAATTCATTTTTCAAACTTTCTGCAAAATTTCAACAAACAAGATTTCTTTTCAAAACTCTTCAGCCCTTGTACAGAAAATCCGAAAAGGGAAAAACCATACTCATTAGGAGCATCAAATCTGCAAGCATGCAAAAACGAAGAATTCTAGCAGTTTAGCGCAGTTGACTAACTAAATTGATCATATTACAGTTGAAAGAAACCATATTTTCACTTTTCAGGTTGACAAACAAAAAGACTATTGATAACATTGAGGTAGAAGTCCCAAGATTCACTGGTTTCAGTGATACGTTCTTGACCAAATGGATGTTGTTCTACATACTTCACCATATTTTCAGCAGTTGCCAGTCCATCCAGATATTGTCGTAAATCGCCATCAGCAGCTGACGAAAAACATTTTTGTTATTATAAATTTATAATGCATAGCATAAGTTTTGGAGAGCATGAATAACAATACACCCTTCAAAAGGAAAAGGAATTATCAATTAAAGCATTTTTGTGAGTGCTTTTAGATAGAATGTATATGAAATAAATGGTATATTTCTCATACACTGTTTCGGTAAATGGCTTAATTAAGTGCTTTTAGCATACAAGCGTTTATTATATAAGTGTTTATGTATAAGCTATCTCTATAACAAAAGATAAAAAAAATTCAAACATAGAAACTATTCGTTGTTTTCATAAGTTATCCTAGAGAGTTTATGAAAACAAAAGCTTAAAACACATGTCATAAGCTCTTATCACAGATGTCTCACAAGTGGTTATGTCAGTTGATAAGATCAAATAAACACATAAGCGTTTACCATGTTTGTGTTACTATTTGTTTACCTTCACTTATTGCTAAAAGATGTGAGATTATAGCCAAATCTTAAAAGAAAGCCTACATATAGAACACTGTTTAATAGGTAAAAGAGCAATTGAGAAGGGACAATAATCAAGCAAAACCTTGTGATTTTACAAATATATGTAGATCATTTTGTACCATACCTAATGAATTATCATTCTGATTCTCATAACTGAATGTATGCGGAAAGATTGAATTGTATGGCTGCAATAATTCATCAACACAATAACCATAAGTTACGCTATGTCACAATATATGATGACCGGAATAAGCTTGATAAATGAAAAAAATGTAAAGAAAGAGTTAGTTTATTTACAGGATTAAGCAGCGCCTTGTAGGGAGAATCATCCAGCAACAATGTGTTCGACTCGTTGTAATATCCCCTCTCCCAAGGAAGATTCGGATCATACTTGTCCCAAATTTTCCTTAGATCCTTAAAAACTAGTGGCTTGCGATTGTTCTCGAGAGTTTTGAAAGCTGTTTCAGTACAATGTGACATATCCTGTCAAAGAATATGTAAAATGAGATTAATCTAGACCAATGTTTTACTCTAGAGACCAATTATGCTAAAAACAATGATAAATCGATAAAAGAAATTAACATGCCCTGTCATGGTTCGCAGTAGGCACTTCCAACTGTTGTAGTCTCGGCCATATATCAATGATCGGATGGTCATAATTTTAAGTTGTATTATAAATCATATTTCAAAATTCAAAGCACAGACCGTCCATACTACATCTAACAATCCATATCTAGCGACTGTAGTGATTGCAGTCAATCTAGATTGATAATATTAGTACTCCATAATGTATGTTAACAGACGAAGTTGATGTGTTTTTGTATTAAACTAGTTTCCGATCAAAGTAGCTATATACCACTTATGATTTTAGATCACAGTCCACAGCCATGATGCAGACGTAGTATAACAGATTTTGATATCTTTGCAACGGCATTGCAGTAGTTATCTTGACTGTATCGGCCACAGTTTTCCACATTTTGCTACAATATAAAGGTTAGCAATGTAACCGTGACAGTAAATTAAAACCGATACCTCTAAAAATGGAACTAAAAATGCAAATCTGAAAGCTTGATAATCCCTAATACTGAAAACAGTATAAAATACAATGAAAAGATTGCATAACTAAACAACTCTGAAAATTTATGCCAAATCTACCACAACAAATTCCCTAGTTTAGAAAACAATCCATTTGAAAATTAAAGACAATTTAGAAATAAAATAAAATTGATGAAGTGCTCAGTAGTACTTACCCAACAGAAAATCAACCTTTGTTTCATGTCTCCCATCAAATAATCAATGACACTGTCAACATTTCTCCTATAAAGTTATAAAACACATGAATCAATAAGTAGCAACTACTAATAATTATAATTAATTGTATACAAAGTGAAAGAAAAAGCTGTTTAGTCAATAATCAGCAGCTAGTAATTAATTGTTTAAGAGTAATACTTCAATCGTGAAGACCACACAGCCACTTCAAATCTCTCAAAGCAGAAGTTCAGAAATTCATGATAAAAAGGCCTCTCGAATACTGAAAAAGAAAAAACATACAATCCAATCATTAAAAACATGGTTTAATCCATCAATTCAATTCATATACACAGTCAAAGTGTAAGGAAATTTTATGCCGTCAATCAATTGTACTCGTCAGATCATTAAAAACCTCTGTAACATCGACACTCCAAATTAAAGGTATGTCTGGTTTCCGACACAACATGTGACACATGTGATACAATGTCATGTCTAATGTATGTGTTTCATAGTTAAAATTATTTTACTTTAATCATAATTCATAACTACTTTCAATTTTTTGACAAAAAAAAAAAAAAAACTACTTTCAAATTCAAACATATGATTTATGTGATTTGGTGACAGTTACACCTATCAAAATTAAATTCTTAATTCATTGAAAAAGTAATAATAATAAAGCAGCTTTTTCTCACATGCTTTCCTGGCTATGAATGCATCTGGTTCAACATGCCTAGGAGGTGGAAAAACAATATCAGCAAGAAGTCCATTTAAATCAAGAACAATAAGCTTCTTCTTCTTCTTCAAAAATCCAATTGATAATATTTCAATTGATGAAATACACAAATTATTTTCCTCTTCTTTTTCATCACTAACTGATAATTTTGTTATAATTTCTTGAGCAATAGTATCTTCTTCTACCTTTGCTTCACCAAAAACCATCTTCCTTTTATCTATCTATGTCAAAATCAATTCTGTAAACATGAACATCATAATAATCACATCATACATAATATTCAAATTAAAGTAACATAATCATATTACAAAACAAAAAAATATATAATCTATATAACAAAACAGGTATAATAATTAATACAATTATTCTAACAAGTGTATGATAAGAACAAGACCAAGAACAAAAAGACAAAGAAAATAGAATTGAAGGATTTGAATGTAACATACATGAAGAAGTGTTTGAGTTTCTCTCGAACAAAGAAAAAGTGTTTGAGTTTTCTAGTTTATGACTTGAACACAAAGGAAAGGAATATAAATAGATAAGTTAAAAAATAAAATAAAAAAAAGATATAGCGTTGACGTTTCGAATTTCAGGTTTTCGAACTTTGGTAGTTGGGGAGCAGTTTTTTTGACCGAAACAGAAATTTAGTTCAAAGGACAAAATAGGGAAACTAAAAGTTTGAATGTCTGTCTCTAAGTAATTTAAGATTTTTGCCTGTGGTGCAAATTGATTGAAAAAGTTTAGAGCCCATTTGTTATAGTTTTTTTAAGAAAAAATTTATTTTTTAAAAAAAATAATCATTTTTAAAAGTATTGCATCCGTTTGTTACAGCTTTTTAAAAAAATCAAAATCTAAAAATAATCTAAAAACAGCTTCAAATAAGAAGCTATTAGGAGCAGCTTTTTAAAAAGTAGATATTTTTAGAGGAGAGAGGAAATATGGATCAAAAGATTGAACCAAGAGCCCATTTGTTATAGCATTTTTAAGAAAAAAAATCACTTTTTATAAAAACAAATAATCATTTTTAAGAGTTTTGCATCTGTTTGTTACAACTTTTAAAAAAATCATAATCTAAAAACAGCTACAAAAGAGAAGCTGTCAAGAGTAGTTTCTCAAGAAATAGATTTTTTTTAGAGGAGAAAGAAAATATGAATCAAAATATTGAACTAACTATGTAACAAAAAATTGCTTTTATATAGTTATATTCAAACAAACATCTTCAAAAATTATTTTTTTTATTAGGGTAAACAAATGCAAAATAGATTCTGATTTTTAAAAAAATCTCTATAAAATAATCTTTAAATTATTTGATAGCAAAATCACTTTTATTTTAATCCGTAACAAACGGGTCGTATATATTTTGTAGATTTTATGAAAAAACATAATCTATTTTGTGTTTGTTTATCGTAATGAAAATATTTTTTTTTAAACAAATAATTTATTTTGTTTGGATACAACTGTTAGGTTTTAGACATGTATTGGCTGCATTTTGTTAAAACTTTAGTTATAGCATGATGTCAGACATAATGTTTTAACATGTTGGTACGACATCATAGCGTGCCTTGATCCGCATTCTTGGAAATTTATCTTAAACGTGAAGATTTTCATATAATATCTAAACATTTGTTTCATGTGAAGAGTTGAACAAGAAAGTGTGTTTCTAGAAGCAGAGAAAGGCGGTTTAGACTTAACTTAGTCCTTAAGAATGTTGTTGCTACATTTAAGATAATATATGATCTGCTTCAAAATATTTGTGCTGAAATATCGAGATTTCAACTGATTTTTAGCCGGTTCTGCGCATCAAGCCCATTCAGGAAGCAGGCTATATAAACAAAGATAGAAGACCTAATTGTTTACTAAAGTCGCAATTGAAAAAGAAGTCTTTTAGGGTTTTAGTATGTCATTGTTATTTGTGGGTCACTCTTATGTCACTTTGATATTAGAGTTATTGAGTTGTAAAATTCTGAATCTCTCAAAGCTTTTAAGCACAAGTTGATTCATTGTCTAAGAGAGTGTCTTCATATTTTGTTAGCACTTTAAAGACGGCCACTGAATCTGTGACTAAGAGGAAGTGGGAGGGGAATCTCTCATATCTAGGACTAGTGAGAGTTTTAGGTAGGAATTGCACGGGTAGTGATTAAGTGAAAAGTTAGTAGGATGGTGATAGTTTCAAATTGATACTATTATAGTGAATTTCATTCCTGGCTTGGTAGCCTCCAGATGTAGGTGAAGTTGCACCGAACTGGGTCAGCAAATTACTTTTGTCTTTTAATTCTTGTCCTTTGATCAAAATTAGTCATTTGGTGTTGCTAACGTCCTGATGTTCTGACATCTTATGTGATATCAGATTTGTTATAACATCGTGTTCAACATCTGTTATACCTATGTATCGGAATTTCAACAACTATATAAAAGCGATTTTTTTATTACAAAATTAGTTCAATCTTTTAAACCATATATTTTCTTAAAAGGTGCTCTTAAAAGTTGTTTTTAGATTATTATTTTTTTTAGATTATGATTTTTTTTTAAACTGTAACAAACGGATGCAACACTCTTAAAATTGATTTTTTTTAAATGAATTTTTTCTTAAAAAAAACTATAACTAACGGGATAATTCCAAATTCCCTTTTTTTTAAACACAAAAATAATTACTCCCTCCCTCCAATCTTTATCTATACTATATATAAAGAAAATTACCCCTTTCAGCACTTTTGGGCTAGACTTTTCCTTTCCAAAAATACCATCAATTTTCAATACAAACACATGTAACAAAAAGACCAGAATAAATTTAAATATTAAAATAAAAGTCTAACAAACACAAATATCCAATTTTTTTTTTCTTTATCATTTAAAAAGTGTAACAAACTAGACGAGTTTATCTATATTTACATTTTCATTATTCCAATTATACAATTATATCTTTAAACAACAACTTTTTCTATAATAAAGATTGTTGTTAGTGTCATTGAAAAAGAGAAAGTATAGATAAATAATATTAATTTTACAATTGAAATCAACCAAATCAATTAGTTCCTTAAGAATCACGCACAAATTTAATATTTAGCCAACTATTTTCTCCAACAATCAATGTGTCATCTACAAACACCAACCTAAAACCAGAAAAAAAAAAAAAAACTAAATTACATATTTAGTCATTTGGCTAATTTCCTAGTTTCATTTGTCTCAGAGCTAGTATTATTTACGATTTAGTCCCTCAATTATGCTTTCGTAAGCTAACTACGTCATCTTCATTAGTTTTTTAATTCCAAATATGTGAGGTGGATCAACATTGTAAGTGGTTCATCGAAGACCCATTAATTTTTTTAATTTTAATCATTTGATCTTTTTTCCAAAAAAAAGAAACATTAGATCTAGTAGATTCACCAAATCTAATAATGAAACACTTACATGAATAGCCCCTGTATAATAAAAAACATAGATTTTACCTATGTAATTTTGGAATTTTTGATATTTTAAACATAATTTTACCTTTGTGATTTTGAATTTTTGATATTTTACCCTCACCATGTTAAAAAAATATTTGGGCAAGGTGTGAAAAATAGCCCTTCTAGACAAGTTAAAATGTGTCAAAATAGCTATGGAAAATCCTGACATGTGTTTTTTATTTTATATGTTATTTTCAGACATTGTCCAAATTGCAAAGGTCATTGATTTATTAACCCAATAATCAATTACTAAAATTTCAATTTCATCTGGCCCTCACATTAGTCTATAAATTATTTTGGTGTTTGAGACTTGAGAGGTGGGTCTCATAAATAGATCTACAAAATTGCATTCTCATGTATCAACGAGTGAGTTGAGGAAGGAGAGGTGGGTCTGATTTGAATTTTTAATTAAATAAAATAGTATATAACTGAGGACTGAAGTAGAGAAATTAATGATTAATTAGGGATTGAATTGGTGTAGATGCCTCAACAGTGGAGGTGGGGCACAATGATGAGGCACAATGATGAATTAGTTTTTTTTTAAAACAATATTTTTGAAATCTAAAGAAAATCAAGGGTATTTCAGTACTTTTATAAACAATTAACACTTCTTTCTCCTTAACTTCTCTCATCTCTCTTTCATACCAAACAATACATCAAATACATTCTATTTCTCTCTTCTCATACTTTCTCTCAGATTCAATTTTATATTTTCTGTTGCATCTATTTGTCCTAATTTTGATGGTTTTTCTTTTGTTTTGGGTTTGTTTGATGAAGAAGATGAAGTTAATGAAAATCATGTCGAAAAATAAGATGATAAAAGAAAATGACGAAAGGTAAAATAAATTTGATATTGGTAATTCACTATTAGATTTAATGGAAATGTAAGATATGATTGTTTCTTTTTTGAAAAAGAAAAAAATCGAACAATTAAAATAAAAGAAGTTAACGAGGTTTTTGATGGATCGTCTATATTATTGATCCATCTTATATACTTGGGGTTGAAAACTAACACAATGACACATAGTTGAGAGAGCAAAATGTAAGAAATATTAGTTATGAAACCAAAATCAAACCAAGTAATTAAGTGCATTTAGCCACACAATTTGTTTTTCCAAAATTCTTCAGCGCTTGTACATTTTTCCAAAAGAGAGAAACCATACTCAAAAGGGGACTCTAATATGCAACCATGCAAAAATGAAACAGTTCTAAACCAGTTTTGCCTAGCAGACTAACTTAATTGATCATATTCCAATTGAAAGAAACCATATTTTCACTTTTTAGGTTGACAAGCATAAAGACTATTGATAACATTGAGGTAGAAATCCCAAGATTCACTTTTTTCAGTGATACGTTCTTGACCAAATGGATGCTGTTCTACATACTTCAACATATTTTCAGCATTTGCCAATCCTTCCAAATATCGTCGCAGATCGCCTCCCGCAGCTGACAAAAATTCATTTTTTTTTGTTATTATTAAAGCATATCGAAATTTCCAAGGATGTTCAAGGTTCGATCTCTAGAAACTAGTGTAACCGCTATCTTACAAGTAACATTTTTCTATCGAGAAAATAATGCATAGCACAAGGTTTGGAAAGCACAAAAAATAAGTACACCCTTCAACACGGAAAGAATTAGACGAGAGAGAAATAAAAGGGAAAAAAACCATGCAAAACCTTATGAATTTACAAATAGCGAAGGGTCGATTTTGTACCATACCTAGTGAATTGTCATTCTGATTGTCATAACTGAATGTATGTGGAAAGATCGAGTTCAATGGCTACAATAATTTATCAAAACATTAGGCATAAGTTAGGACAAGTCACTATATGATAAATGAAGAAAAATACAAAGGAAGGGTTAGTTGATTTACAGGATTAAGCAGTGCCTTGTAGGGAGAATCATCCAGCAGCAATGTGTTTGACTCATTGTAATATCCCTTCTCCCAAGGAAGATTAGGATCATACTTGTCCCAAATTTTCCATAAATCCTTAAAAACTAATGGCTTGTGCTTGTTCTCAAGAGTCTTGAAAGTTGTTTCAGTACAATGTGACAGGTCCTGTCAAAGAATATGTAAGAATGAGATTAATCTAGATCATTGTTATGATTTTAAGTTGTATTGTGAATCAGATATCACAATAAAAACACAAACTGTCTAATCTCTGTCTAACAATCGACATTTACCGGCTGTAGTGACTGCAACATTGAAGTTGTAGTCGATCCGGATTGAAAAGAGAGTATACCAAACTGTACAAATGTATCAGGCCAAGTTGATACAATTTCATATTAAATCTGACTCTAAGAAAAGTTGCTATATTACCACTCATGGTTTTAAATTGCGGTCCTCAACCGCAATTGTGGCCACAATGTAACAAACTTTAAGGTCTCTGCAACAGCAGAAGCAGCAGTGCACCCAAAATTTCAATTGCATCGGCCACATTTTCTCACATTGTAAAGTCAGACATAACTCGACGTGGTTGTTCAAAATCTTACAAGCTTCAATTGAACATGTAGTATAGGATTTATGTGAAATCAACCAAACAGATTCTCTAGAGGACAAATTATTTGAAATAAAAGAGATGAAGAACTCAGTACTTACCCAACAGAAAATCAGCCTATGCTTCATGTCTCCCATCAAATAATGAACGACTCTGTCAACATTTTTCCTGCAAAATATGAAAAATGATTCAATATATAAGCATCAACTAATTAATTAAATGCAAATTGAAAATATATTATTGACTGATATTTCATTGAACACAATGATTAAGTTTAAGAGTATTACTTCATTCTTGAAGACCACACAGCCACATCAAATCTCTCAAAGCAGAAGTTCAGAAATTCATGATAAAATGGCCTCTTGAATACTGGAAAAAAAAATTCAAACAAATCATTAAGAAATGGATTAATTCATAGATTTAATTCATTTATACCATCAATGCGTAAAGAATTTTTCCGACTTAAAAAAGTGTAAAATATTTGTATACCGTCAATAGTTGTATTCATTAGATCATTAAATTGAATGTGTGTTTTTTGTCCGACATGAACAAGGACATGCGCTTATATTCAATTCACTCCTTTCCTCAAATTATTATTGATGTCGATTTGTCACTATCGTGTCCGTGCTTTAATCAAAACAATTTTTATCATAAAACTCTTAAAGTCAAACATATGATTGGTGCGTCATTTAATCATCACAACCTTTGAAGTTAAACATATGATAATGATGAAAAAGGTAATGATAATGATGAAACAGCTGTTTCTCACCTGCTTTCCTAGCTATGGTTGTATCTGGTTTGACATGCTTTGGAGGTGGAGAAACAATGTCAGCAAGAAGTCCATTTAAATCAAGAACAATAAGCTTTTTCTTTCTCAAACATCCAATTGATAATATTTCAACTGAAGAAATACTCAAGAATTTTTCATCCTCTTCTTTTTTTTCATCCTTAACTGATAATTTTGTTAATTCTTCAGCAATAGTATTTTCTTCTACCTTTGCTTCACCAAAAACCATTTTCTTCCTCTTATCTATCTATGTCAAAATCAATTCTGTAAACATGAACAAAATAATCATATATCATACATAGTGTTCAAATAAATGTAACAAATAATCATATTACATAACAAAAACAAGTATAATAATTAATTTGTTAATTCTAACAAGTGTGTGATAAGAACAAGAGCAACATGTGTACTAATAAAAAAAGACAAAAAACACAGAATTGAAGACATTTGAATGTAACATACCTGAAGAAGTGTTTGAGTTTCTCTCGAACAAAAAGAAAAAAAAAAGTGTTTGAGTTTTCTAGTTTATGACTTGAACACAAAGGAAAGGAATATAAATAGAAAAGTTAAAAAATAAAATAAAATAAGATATAGCATTGACCTATGGTTTTTCAGTTTTTCGGACTTTGGAAGTTGGGGCAGTTATCTTGACCGAAACGGAAATTTAGTTCAAAGAACACAGCGGGGAACTAATATGTGTCCCAATGTTTTGTTTTTATGTTACAGTTCCAATGTTTATTTGTAAGTAATTTAAGGTTTGAGTGAAAAATCAATTTTTTTTTCTTTCACAATTTTATGGCGGTTTAATTTAACTCCTATAGAATTAAAACATAATGTAATCTCTTGCATTTTTACATGGAGGAGGAATTCCTCTCTGACTCATTATAAATTTATCGATTTTGCTAACAAATGTTTTAAGAATATTGTTTAAAGAACCTACAAAAAGAAATTTTATCTTATAAAATTGTGAATGACCAATCTGAGTCTTCACTTTTAAGATTATTGCCAAAATACAAATAGATTAAAATAGTTAAAATAATTAAGAGGGATGATAATTTATGCACTAAGCATACACGTTAGTAGAAACTTTTTGTTAAAAGTATATTAATGATAAAGTTGTGTATTTAATTTTTTTAAAGTATAAAACTTTTTTCTTTAGAGAAAGGAGTTTATATCATTTCTTTAATAAAAGTATAAAGGGTCATCTTAATCGGAGCACTAGTTAACATTTCTCAAGTATAAACTTGTGTCCTCATGATCATAATTGACAAAGAAAATGCATTAATATTGCAAAGGTCAGGGTTCAAACATCAAAACACTTATGGCTACTTGACCAAATTAATACTAAAAGTGGAAGAGATTCAAAGGTCGGGATATAATAGTAATTAATACTTCCTCTGGTCTCAAATTTGAATCAGATGCATCAAATCAACTTTTTTTATTTTGAAAGTATCAAATCAACTTCGCAAGGGATTTATGTCTGAGAAATGTGTGTTTTGCTTTTGAATCTGATTTAGTTATTGATTAAGGAGATTCAGAGAAATTTTAAAATTTTCAGAAGTCTTTATTTTATGGTGCCAGGGAGTTCCCACATATTAAAGACCAAAGGGAGTATGAGGAAGCTAACGCATGACTTATGCTTTTCCATGGCTTCCAAATTGATTGGAAACTCCGTGCCTCCCTAAAAAATTTGCCCATTTCATTACTAAAGAAATGGATTGACCAACTTTTTTTCTTTGTTATCAAATTGATTCAAGAACTATAGGTATTGTCCAAAAAAATCAATCATCGCTAGGTAACGGTTTACATATGAAATATATAATGACACAGAACAAATCTAGGAAGTTAACTTACGAAATTTTCAGTAAAACTCAACCTATAAATAAACTAACAAAAATATTTTTAAAATACTTCACCCCTTGTACATTTAATCCAAAAGGGGGAAAATCCTAATCAAAATACAATAGTGATGCGCTTGAATGCAATCATGCAAAAAATACACAGTTCAGTACCATTGATTAGAGTTAAGAGATTATAAGAGAGAGGAAGATCCTTCTATACACAGTTTTGAATCATTGATTGGAGTTGGAGGTAATCAGAGAGAAGAGCTTTCTGTGTCTCAATTTCTTCAAACTAACCTTCTGGATTATTCAGCCGCCGACAGAGTTCATAAATTGATATTCCAGTTGAAAGGCACGTGATTTTCACTCTTTAGGTTCAACCAAAGAAAGAATCTTGAGGTAGAAGTCCCAAGATTCACTTGTTTCACTGATACGCTTTTGACCATGTGGGTGTTTCTCTACAAACTTCACCATATCTTCAACTTTTGCCAACTTTTCTAGATATTGTCTTAGTTCACCTCCAACACCTGAAACAAATCATTTTTTGTTAGTAATCAATTCATATCATAAGCTTTGGAGAGCATGAAAAGGAGTATTCTCTAGTCATCACTATAAAATATCCCTTCAACAATTAAAGCACTCTTAGGATTTTTTTTATATTTTTGGATAGACAAATGTTTGAACCGTTTATGATAGAACATTATGGCATACTTTGATCCATGTAGCCGACCCCACTTAGTGGGATAAGGCTTGGTTCTTGTTGTTGTTGTATATACAAATGTTTGAACCCCGATCTTTTAACTCTTTCATTTCCTTTAACCCTTAGCTCAAACCAATTGAATGTGTGTTTTGTATCACGATAGGTATGCCGGAATCATGGTGGGCCACTGTGATTATACAAAAGCTACACTAACGCTTATGTAAAATCAAAGTAGCTCACCGTGATACCAAAAAGCCAATCTTAAACAGGTGTAGAAAATAACTTGAGTATATACCATACAGATGAGTGTAAAATTTGTTTGTTTCCCTTTGCTTTTTGGCAGAAGTGGCGAAATGTTAAAATAAAGCTCTATAAAATGAAGTAAACAGTATAGCTAATAGCTATAGAGAAGGAATATAAAATAAGTCAAGTATTCCTAGTTTATGAGCAGAATCAAGCCAAACTTTCTGACCATACAATAAATAGGTCATTTTGTACCATACCTAGTGACTTGTCCTTCTTTTTCCGATAAGTGAATGAGTGTGGAAAGATTGAGTTGTATGGCTACAACAATTTATCAAAACATTAAACATAAGTTAGGACATGTCATTATATAAGATAACTGAAAATCATATATGAGAAAATGAGTTAGTTTATTTACAGGATTAAGTAACCCCTTGTAGGGAGAGTCATCCAAAAGCAATGTATTTGATTCATTGTAGTACCCCTTCTCCCAAGGAAGATTTGGATCGTACTTATCCCAAATTTTTCTCAGATCCTTAAACACCACTGTCTTGCGCTTGTCTTCAAGAGTACTGATATTTGTAACAGTACATTGTGAAATGTTCTGTCAAGAATATGTAGAATGAGATGAAAGTAAACAAATGTGGAAATAGTATTCCAAAATGTGGAAATGTATCAGGCTTGCAATTTGATGCAATGTTATTTTATATAAAACTGACTAACAAGTGTAAAAAAGAGAGTTCATATTTAAATTGAAATTGCACTATAGATGTACAATTGAATTGAAAACCTGGTTGGTCCCTAACATTGAAAGAAGTATGAAATACATGATTCAAACAACTCAAATTAAAACTTACCACAGTAACAGATTATGGTCATCGAAAAAGTCACAAGATTAAACATATATATACCAAAACAGTTTCACTACAACAACAACCAAGCCTTATCCTACTAAGTGGGGTCAGCTACATGGATCAAATGACGCCATAGTGTTCTATCATAAACCAAATTTGGATCCAACTCATTGACCTCTAAATCTTTTCTAATGGTTTCTCTAATAGTTTTCCTAGGTCTTCCTCTACCTCTTTTAACTTGACTCTCCTCCATTTGATCTACTCTTCTTACCACGGCATCTACGGGTCTTCTCTCTACATGCCCAAACCATCTAAGCCTATTTTCTACCAACTTTTCTACTATAGGTGCTACCCCCACTCTCTCTCTAATGGTGTCATTCCTAATCCTATCATGTCTAGTCTTACCACTCATCCAGCGCAACATCCTTATCTCTGCTACACTTACTTGATTCTCGTGTTGACTCTTAACCGCCCAACACTCCGTACCAAAACAGTTTCACTAGATGACAAGATATTTCAAAATGAAAGACAACAAGAGTATCATTTGGGAAAGTCAATGCAAACAGGATAAAGAGCTGAGTGCTCACCCAACAGAAAATCAACCTCTCTTTCAAGTCTCCCATCAAATAATCAACAAAACGGTCAACATTTTTCCTACAAAATTATAAAATCCAGGAGTTAATAAAAAGCAGCTAGTTAAATACTTACCACAGAATAGGTCCCTGAAAAAAGGGGCAGCAACTGAAAGATAAATGCAGACAAATTGAGAACAAGATAGTTGTTGAGTGACATTATATAGAACAAAGTTGAAGTTGAAGAGTACTCTATTCTTGAAGACCACACAGCCACATCAAATTTCTCGAAGCAAAAGTTCAGAAACTCGCTACAAAATGGCCTTTTGTATACTGAAATGAAATAAAATCCAATTAACAAAAAAGACATAACTCATTGAAAAAAAAAAAGTAAAAATAACACAATAATTTCTCACCTGCTTTCTTGACTATCATTGCATCTCTTTTTATATTCTTTGGGTAAGGATGTGAAACTATGTCAGCAAGAAGCCCGTTAACATCAAGAACAAGAAGCTTCTTCTTCAAACATCCAATAGATTTTCCAATGGAAGGTATTTGCAAATCCTTTGGCCTATCTTCTTCATCCGTAACCGATAATTTTCGTATTTCATTAGTACATGAATTGTAACTCCTCGGTTACATTGGGTTTAAATAATTGGAAATAAGCAGAAAATTATAATAAATAAAGCAAGCATTAAGAAGAAGATAAGTAAATAACCTGAAAATACGTTCATAAAAATTTTCTTCAAAGACAAAAATTCATACATCTAAAAATTCAATAATAATGCAAGAATCACCAAAACTTGGTGGATTTCAAACAAACCTAAAATAAATTTCCCACCAAGCCAAAAGTGACTAATCAAAGGAAACAATAATCATCAAAGAAACAAAACGCTACTCGGTGTGCTCAGAGTATCTTTTCCAATATCTCAAAACATTACTAGTGAGATTTATAAATATCAGTAAATATACTACAGTTATAAATCAGTTTAAAAAAGTGATTTTTCCAACCGGCATTGCAACTGTAAAAATTGACCAAGATAGTCTTTCAAAAATAATATAGTAATAACAACTCGAAAATCATTTACATTAAAATAGATCATTATAATTCATATAATGACATCTCATAACTAATTCAAATACCTTCATTCCATTCTCAATTATCGTTGAAATCATTTTATAATAAAAAAAATTAACACATTGCGCGGGTGTCCCAACTGCCTCATCCCATTGGAATGGTCTGCTATCACTTCCAAATAGGTGATGGTACACAAATCTATGGAACACCAGCTCATCTCATGTGGGTAATCAAGCCTGTCTTTGTGGAGCTCAAAGTTTATCCGGGTGGGATACGAAACCTGTCCATATGGAGCACATACCTCATATCAATGTAAATATTTGTGAACTGCGAGACCCATCCATGTGGAGCACACAGCTCAATCCCTAGGTAAATAACCATTGACTAATGGACACATCCATGTGGAGCACACAGCCCAATCTCTGGGTAAATAACCATCGACTATTCAACAGATCCATATCGAGCACATAGCTCATATTGGGTAAATAACCATAAGATACATGAACCACCAATATGGAGCACATAGCTCATTTGGGGGTAAATGGCTGTGGAATGCATGGCTCATCTCATACATAAGGCACATCCCAGGAAAATAATCATGCGACACAGGACCCATCGATAGGGAGCACATAGCTCATCTCTCTCATACATATGGCACATCCTAGGCAAATAACCGTGAGATATATGACCCATCGATGAGGAGCACATAGCTCATCTATCTCATACATATGGCACATCCTGGGCAAATAACTGTTAAATATAGGACCCATCGATAGGGAGCGCATGGCTCATCTGTCTCATACATATGGCACATCCTGGGCAAATAACCGTGAGACAGAACCCGTCGATAGGGAGCACATAGCTCATCTGTCTCATACATACATATGGCACATCATGGGCAAATAACCATGAGATCGATAGGGAGCACGTAGCTCATCTGTCTCATGCATATGGCACATCCTGGGCAAATAACCGTGAGACAGAACCCATCGATAGGGAGCACATAGCTCATTTGTCTCATACATATGGCACATCCTGGGCAAATAACCGTGAGACAAAACCCATCGATAGGGAGCACATAGCTCATCTGTCTCATACATATGGCACATCCTGGGCAAATAATCGTGAGACAGAACCCATCGATAGGGAGCACATAGCTCATCTGTCTCATACATATGACACATCCTGGGCAAATAACTGTGATATAGGACACATCCTGGGCAGATAACCGTGATATAGGACCCATCGATGGGGAGCACTTAGCTCATTTGTCTCATACATATGGCACATCCTGGGCAAATAACCGTGAGACAGAACCCATCGATAGGGAGCACATAGCTCATCTGTCTCATACATATGACACATCCTGGGCAAATAACCGTGATATAGGACCCATCAATAGAGAGCACTTAGCTCATTTGTCTCATACATATGGCACATCCTGGGCAAATAACCGTGAGACACAGTACCCATCGATAGGGAGCACATAGCTCATCTGTCTCGTATATATATGGCTAATCCTGGGTAAATAACCGTGAGATATATCGATAGGGAGCACAAAGCTCATTCGTCTCGTATACATAGCTCATGGGTAAATAACCGTGAGATATAGGATCCATCGATAGGGAGTACATGGCTCATCCTGGGCAAATGTTTGTCTCATACATATGGCACATCCTGGGCAAATAACCGTGAGACACAGTACCCATCGATAGGGAGCACATAGCTCATCTGTCTCATATATATATGGCTAATCCTGGGTAAATAACCTTAAGATATATCGATAGGGAGCACAAAGCTCATTCGTCTCGTATACACGCTCATGGGTAAATAACCGTGAGATATAGGATCCATCGATAGGGAGCACATGGCTCATCCTGGGCAAATAACTATGGAACATACGATTTGTTTCATTCATATAGCTCATCTTGGGTAAATAACATTGAGATACAAGACACATTGATAGGGAGCACATAGCTCATCTTGGTTAAATAACTGAGGACCACATGGCTCGTCTCATACAGCTCATCTTGGGTAATAACTGAGGACGACATGGCTCGTCTCATACATATGGATCATATAGGGCAAATTAATGCAGATCACAAGGAACATCTCATACTGTCATACATATGGGTCATATAGAGTAAATAACCGTGAGCTATAAGACCAGTCGATATGGAGCACATAGCTCATCCCGTGAAAAACTTTGGAACACTTGGCTCATCTCCAACGACCAACCACCCAACAATCATCGATCAAAATCCCTTTTAGGTTTGTTTGATGCAAACAACACTAAAATGGATTATTCATACCAATTATCCCTTCTAAATCCCTTTTTTCACTACCATCATCATGAAAAATCACATATTTGTAAAAGGCTTTAATTCATATAATTCCTTCAATATATTCAACAAATCATAAAAAAAATCATCCATAACCATCAATTCAACAGACCAATTGAATACATAATAACAATCAATTTCATGATTCATTTCACAAATCCCACAATTTACAAAGTTAGGTTTTCATCGAAAACCCTACCTCGTTCCGAATTCCGATATCACCAATCAAAAAATGTACCATAAAAAAACATTTTCAGAACAAAGTGTGGTTATTACTCACCTTGCGCAGAGTTAGTAATCTCAGAAATCATGTTAGAGTTCAAACTAGTATCATTTTCTTGTTTTGCTAATTTCTTCTTCATCTTCTTCTTCTGCTTACACAGTTTTCTCTTTCGTTTTTTGGAACTCGATAGAGAAGGATTGTTATTATTCAGAACTTGTTCTTCTTCTTTCTCTGTATTCATAACTGAAACCTCGCTGTTCATAGATTCTGAAAAAGTTTCAATCTGAGAATGTGGTGAATTTCTCGCGGCGGAAGGTGGTGGTTTGGTTTGATTTGTTAGGGTTTCAACTTCTGAACGTGCACTTCTTCTTTGTGTTTTTTTTT
>Ga0228710_1005191_pt1 | contig 20292 bp, 10 predicted proteins | sample MedpolnodulmetaG_FD_177995 | JGI IMG/M metagenome (GOLD analysis project Ga0228710, IMG submission 177995) | Root nodule microbial communities from Medicago polymorpha collected in Santa Monica, California, United States - pink nodules | ecosystem: Host-associated > Plants > Roots > Nodule... | reverse complement strand
AAATGTGGAAATAAAATATCTTCTTAAATTTTTGATTGGAAAGATAAAAACACATTAATTGAATATGGGGTAAAGATACAAATAACAAAAAAATTATGTAAATGATAATATAAGCTTCACACAATTTAATTGGTTGATATCATGAGGGGTAAATACCCCCAAATCATGAGGGTAATGTAAGCTTCACCCTTACACTTCTTTCTAAGTGTTTTCTAAAAGTCTGGGTTGAACAACTATAATATTCCAAAGCAATCTTCACTCAAAACTATATTATTACTAGTTTTAGAACAATTTTCTTAAAAACCCTCTATTTAATTTTGGGATGTTGCATGAACCTTACTCTAACTTGAACCAGGATGAGCTGATATCCAAATTACATGTTAAGTTCGAGGGTGACCTCGTTATAGATGTTCCTCATGGCTTTAACAATTCTATAGAACATGTTAAGTATCTAAATCCATATGTTAAGTTGAACATCGAGGGAATTCATTTTCTAAATTCCATCCTTGATGGCTTTGTCGAAGATGTAGATCAGGGTTTTAACTTTTGAAGGCAAAGATGTTAAAGAAGTTGTTTAGTTTGTCTTAGTTTTTGTTTTCTACACTCTAGCTTTGTACCTTTAGTTTTTCATTTTTGGGGATTCACAACGCATGTGGTTTTTTCTCTTATCTGTAATATTTCTTGAATATCTTTAAATGCTTGATATTTTTTGTGTGCATGCTTTCTTTATATAATTTTTGTAGTGGCGACTGTGTTCTAGCTCTTTTGTGGTGCCGTGAAGCATTTTCTTGCAGCTTTGATATATCCATCGAGAGTGGCTCAATCCATGTGGGTTTGATATTTGCTTTTACGCAGATCTCTACCCATTGTTTGCATGAGGTAGCTCTCCTCCTTGGCTTCTGATTTATTCGCTATCAGCGCATGTGTTTCCAGCATCCTTCGAACTACCCTCATCAAGATTTTCAACAAACTTAGCATTACAATGAGATATCGAATTTTCAGGCTCAATTGCACTAACATGCTCACTTTTAGATGTTAGTTGAATTTTCACCTCTTCGATTATGTTGGAATAAAAAAAGATTATGAAAAGGAAAACATGTCATATGCCATTAAAAAAAATGGATTTTTAATGGTTGTCCAATAAAAGAACATCAGTCAAAGAACATTAACTTGATGATATATATCATGTTCATAATCATGATTCTTTTCGGATTCTTGACTCTGTGACACTACATGCTAGCTAGCTGTCCAACCTATAAAGCTTGATTGAGCACATATTTTATATTATTATGAAAATAGTACAACATAAAATCACGAAATTGGCCACTAAGCCAAACTCAAGCCATGCAATTATTTGTTTTATAGATTAATGTTACGGTCCAGTTCATTCTTTAGTGTTAACCATCTAATTTTTAGGAGAAGGAATATAATGTCGAGTTTACTAGAGTTTGATTAGAAGGTAAGTAACATCTCACCAAAAATTATTTTACTCTGAAATCGAAGACGGGTTCTCTCTAGACATGGCAACTGGGCGGATCGGAGGCGGGTTTGAGTATCCCCTTCCCCGCCCCCGCTCCCGTCCCCAAACCATACCGGAGGTAAAAATTGAACACCCAACCCCGCCCCACCCGTTCCCGCCCTCACCCCCACCCGTGAAAACTTTATTTTTTATAAAATATTTAAAAAATGCATATTTTTTCATTTTTTCATGGCAACAAAAACATAATAATTATATTAATAATCATTTATCTAATAAACTTTTTTCAAAAGAGCAAAATAATTATAATAAATATGTTTCTAAAGAGTAATAATATATTAAAATAGGTTGGTGCTTATGGAAATAAGATTATAAAATTTAATAAAAAAAAAATTTAAAAAGCGGATGCGGAGAGGGTGTAAGCATCCCCCGCCCCCGTACTAAAACTCCAAATTTCCCCCACACCCGCACCCAGTTAAATTGGCTTTTTCCTGTTAAATTTGGTGCGGGGGCGGCCGGGTCTGGCGGGGGCGGGGTTTGTTGCCATGTCTAGTTTTCCAGAACAATTTGTTCCTTAAACGAAGTTCACCAAGCACTTGAGATCAATCACTTGGTTTGTTACGGGTCTTTTTTATCAAACATGTTTGGATGTTTTAAAGTAGAATTAATTTATTTGTTTTTAGTTAAAAGTATAATTAATTTTGTTGTAGAATTGATTCTAGTTAAGCTTTTAGCCTTGAGTTTATTGTTCAATTCAGTTTAATCTAAATATATTCAAACATAAACTATTTTACATTCAACTAACTTCTAATAAGAATCAATTACACAAAATCAATTCATTCAAAATTAATTTTTGCCGCCCTAGCACCAAACACACGCTGAACCCCCTGGTCCAGGGTCCTGGCAACGCCACTGCTTGGACCAATTGACTTTCCATTTCGTAAGCACTAATGGAAACAAGTGACCATCTAAAGAAGGGAATGGTTCAAAATTGAAACATTTTGTCGAATATTATTATTATTTTTATTTTGTTAAGAAGTTTAAATAATAAATTTTGTATTGAGAATGATACATTCAACACATTGTAAGTTAAAAAGGTAACTTTTTTACATAAAATTTATAAATTATTTCTATTTATTAATTTTTGTCACTTGTTAGCAAGACCCTTAATATTAGTATTATTTAATTACTACTATTTTTGTTATTATTAATGTTATTGTTGTTGTCGTAAAATAGTTATCCAAAATAAAATAATCAAATTAGATTAAAAAAAATGGTGAATTGTTGAAATTGACCCTGTAATATAGGCGAAGTCTAAAAAATGACATTATAAAGTAAAAAACACATATTTTAACCTTGTAATTTGATATTCTTATTCTTTTTGACCATGTGATACACACGAAGTCCAAAAAAACGACTTAGAGGTTGAATTTTGTCGTGATTTTTTCGATGCATGTTTAGAACGTTAAAATATGGCTATACACAAAAAATTACAAATTTTCGACTAAGGACGAATTGATTATGACTTGTTTATGAAATACATAATTATTGAAAATAAAAATTCATAATTAATTTGTCCTTAATCGGAAAAAAATTAATGTTCAAATCATGCTTGGAAAAATTTATAAGGTTAAAATATGATCATATTTTAACGTTCTAAACATGCCTGAAAAAATTATAAAAAAATCAACATCTAAGTCCTTTACTTGGACTACATGTATATTATAAGGAAAAAAATAAGAAGAATTTTAAATTACAGGATTAGAGTATTTTTTTTATTTTATTTTACGGCGTCATTTTTTAGAGATCGCGTATATTACAAGGTACTCCCTCCGTCTCACAATACATAACACAGTTGACCATATTACGCATACCAATGCATAATTTTGAGCTTAAATATCTTGAATAATATATTAGAAAAAATTATGAAAATTTGATATTTTGAAAATACTCATCGAGACGAATCTAACGACATCTTATATGATATTATTTATCTTTGTATATTAATAGAAAAATATGGTCAAAGTAAGCTAGGTCAAAATTACACATTTTCAAATGGATCATCTATTGCGGGACGGAGAGAGTAACAATTAACTCATTAAAAAAATCAAATTTAAAACTTTGAACTAAACAATTATTTTAAGAAAAACAGTTGCGCTTGAAAGTAAAAACTATAAACAAACATGGACAACGAAATTTGATTTGAACATAGAGACGACTAATGACTATATCTTGTTAGGAGTGATGACCATGAAAGGTTTAAAAAGGGTTTCGACTGCAAGGGTCGGATACCGGAAGCTAAGAGCCTAAAGGAGACATTTGGCACAAGGATAGTATGAGAGAGGTAGGTTTGGAATGAATGAAGGTATGGTCTTAATAATCATGGGTTGTTGGGTATGTTTGGAGGAATGTCCCAATAGGGACTGGGTTAGGGGCCATGGTTAAGGATGAAACAATTGGAGAAGGAGAATCTTGCGTTGTTTTACACATGGTTTTGCTTAGAATTTCCTTATCATTTGAAGTTTGATATTAGTTTTAATTATAATTTTATTTGTTAAATATAGTGATTTTGCATATTATATTGATTGGAGCAGAATTGCAGAACTCTGATCCATTAGGTAAGGCCACGACGTTTGAACCTTGTGTAAGCAAAAAATGAGATTGGGGTGGAGTATGGGCCGTTTGTTTGAGATTTTTTTTTAGAAAAAAACTATTTTTTAACTAAAAATTACTTTTTTCATTTTTGTAGTGTTTGTTTAAGATTTTTAAAAAATCCATTTTGTTAAAAACATTTTTAGTCTCAAAATGAAAACTTATTCCAAGTAACTTTTCCAAAATCTTTTTTTTTCTAAATATAAGGAACTAGAGTGTAAGAGTTTCAAATCTTAAAAAATGATTTTTATGTTAGTAAACAAACAGAAATAGTTTTAGATATTTTTAGAAAATCTCTAAAAAAATCTCTAGATTCTTTGAACTCAAAATCTATTTTTATTAAAGCTGAAACAAACACACCCTATATCTCGCTAAAGATGGTCAACTAAGTTTTCTTTGTGAAAAATTAATCATTGATTAGTGGATATACTCTTCATGTATATCATGATTACCAAACAAAGTTATCTATTTTCAGTTATGCTAATTGAATTTTAGAACTTTAATTTACTCTTATCACAATAAGAAAGTGATTCGGTTGTTCGATAAAACTCCGTTTGATAAAAATAGTGAATAACTAATAAATTAACTATTTTATAACTTATAATTATAACCGATAATTGATAGTTTGTAGATTATGGTCCATGTGAAGGTGTCACGCGTACATTTAGAGCCAATGCCATACCACAAGGTCCAACGGCGAAAACGAACGGAGGAACCAATTTAACAGACGTTTAACAAAATCATAGAAAGTTTTTAGGTTTCACAAATTTCATGGAGATAACTGAACAAAGTTACAATTTAAGGAATGGATCATTTACTCTAAATGCAACAAACCTGAATTCATTTTCAAGAGAGATGATTTTTGTGGTTATGTTCTTTCGTTGTTAGTGAAGGCAATAATATATAGATTGGCATCGTTAAGATGCAAAAGATAGAAAACAAAATACATAGAAGCTGAACAATTTTTTCTTCTCTTTTACGGAAAAATCAAAGGAAACAAAACATTCATAATTGTATGACAAGTTTTTCTTTAAAAAAAAATAATAATTGAATGACAAATTTATTTATCTAGTTATTACTGCAGTAAAAAACTAGTACTATTATTACTTAAAAAAGATCTTCACATAAACAGTAAAAGTCATGTAAATTTTTCAAATAGTCTTTTTGCTTTAATTTCTGCTTTCGTCCAAACAGAGTTGGCATGATTAGCAAATATTGGTGGATGGCAATGTCACAATGTGTTATGGGACATATCGAATATGAAAAAGAGTAAAAGAAAAGCAGTAAAACTGTAAAGCTGGATGATGGTTGGGAAGCACACGAGAACGAGAATATCTTGCAAGAGTGATCGCCTCAAATGGTGCCACAATTAGTGGTTATCTTATGTGACCCACCCCCACTTACCCAAACTCCAATTTCCCAAATTAATTGGGTGGGCTCATATTCATTTACTTCATTCGACTTTGATTATAAGATCATTTTAAAAATAAAAAATAAAAAACTTTTGAAATATAAGACAATTTGAAAATTTCTAAATGTATGCATTGCTTTTCCTTTTAAGTAGTATAATGATTGAATCTCACACATATTAAATATGGAGAAGTGGAGTGTTTGGGGTTCGAACTCTGACTCTTACATATATTATGCAATGTTCTTACCAACTGAATTGAGACGCTCTTTTTTCAATTATGCTCATTATTAATACTACTCATTGTTTTAGAATATAAAAAATCAACCTTGAATGCATTTATATATAAAGAGTAATTTTCTTTCAAAAAATATATAAAGAGCAATTTAGTATAGTTGTACACTTTTCTGATAAATTTATTACTCCAACATCTTTATTTAATACCTGTGATTTTTGTGAAATACTCGTATAGTAAGGGACAAAGGGAGTATAATTTTTCAAAGATTGCATCTTCTAAAGTGAATAATACTTATGTCCTTTTTTTTTTTACTTACAACGATTTTCAGACGATTTTATATACATATTAAATTTGGAAGAAAAAAAAATTACGGAATGGAAGATAAGGGAGTAACAAACTGCACCACTAATTTTTTTTGAATAATAAAATCGATTCTCTTAAACCCAACATTTATGACCTAGAAGACATAACATTGTTATGCATGACCTTTTACACTTTTTTTAGAAGATCAACAATATTTGATGCTAGAAAGTTAAAAGTGTCAAACACAATTGGTATAAAAGTATGTTGATGGTAAAAACACCTTTTAACACGTTTGGATAGTTTGATTGACGAACCTCTGAGGGTTGTTTGTCTCATTATAAAAGTCTTAGTCCACAATCTCATAAGTGGGAAACACCAATCAATTTCACACATGCAATTTTTCCTCCTACCGACCAGTACACCAAAACATCTATTCCCAAGTGTTGATCTTCCATCTTGTAAGTCAGACAAAAAATTCACAGGTGCCTTATAATTCACAGATACTTCCGCCCTCCTACAATTATCTTTTACAATTTTTATATAGATTAGAAAGAGATATATATATATATATATATATATATATGTGTGTGTGTGTGTGTGTGTGTGTGTGTATATATATATATATATATATATATATATAAATTATTGGAATTTTAGCCAGCCTAGTCCTGTAGAGGCGGATGCATATGTTTTGAAACAATCGTTACTTGAAGTTTCCCTTAGTGTTAGTTTTGTATTGATCATGTTTGATTAGGTTGCTAGATATTTTGATGATGTTTATTGTTCTCTTTATAATGATTATCATATGTTAAAGCACCTAGCAATCCATGATATTAGGGTTCTTCAAAGTGTCTTGTGTTTCAAGTTTCATATTGTGGCAAAACTCCTTTTTTTATGCCTTTGAATTGATTCACTATTTGGTGATTTGTATCATTTGTGTTCTCTGGTCTTGGTTCTTATTGGACATGTCAAGATGAATTGTTTCATGAATGTTTTGATTCGTATCATGCTTGAATCGAATCAAAATTGTTTGATTCATATCATTTGAGTTCTCTGGTCTTATATATGATTTGTTTAAATGAATTATATTTGAATTATATCACTTTTCTTTGATTCGTATCAATATTCATATGGGTCACTTTGAATCGAATCATTTCCTTGCATGTACTCTTTTGAATCGTATCAATAATCATCGTATCTTAAAATATAAAAAGTTAGACTAAAGTGCACTTTTCCCCCCTTAAATTTTAAAAAGTTACGATTTTGGACCCCTATAAACAAAAATGACAATTTTGGCCCCTAAGATTTAGCTCCTTTGCAACTTTGATTCTTTTGGCCAATTTGTCCAAGTTAACGCTTATTTGGCATGTCATGTGTGTAATTAACCATTTAAAAAAAATAAAAATGTCATGTGTTAAATTGTTGAATTAAAAAAATTAAAAAAATTAAAAAAAAACATAAAAAGGAAAGGAAGAAGGAGAGACACGTGAGAGAATTCATGCTCCTCGTTATATAGGTTTTCATATGAACCAAACAAAATTCTCCTTCTTCAGCATCTTTTCCGACCACCTACCATTGTGATTTCAGCCACCCTTTAACAAACCAAACACATATTATTCATCTTCTCTTCATTCTCTATGTCCTCCTCAAATTTATTTTTAGATCAGAGACATTTTTTAAGTTTCAAAACCGCCACCTTCAATGTTAGATCTGGATCATCACAAAAGGTTTTTCCAACAAACTACCACCATATAAGTACTCTCCTGCATATCCTCTACAAAAACCACAAAAAAAAAAAATCATTATTGGATGACCTTGCTCTGATGACCACTGCACCGGAAAGCATCACCACCGCGCCGAAAAATGGGGTTCTGGCATCGCTTGGATTATGGCAAAAAGAGGCTAAGGATCTTATTCTTAGGTCATTAAATTCCTCGTAGAGTTTAATTTGGAAAGATTACTATGCCCAGGTAGATGCAGTGGTATACTTGGTTGATGTTTATGACAAGGAAAGATTTGTTGAGTCAAGAAAGGAGTTGGATGCTCTCCTCTCTAATGTACGATCCATGGAGGTATTCATCTGCAGTATTGTATGGGTTATGGTGATGGTTTCAAATGGGTTTCTCAATACATCATATAGTTCTTTAGCAAGAGAAGACTTCGTATATCATTTCTTTTAAGTTTGTTTCTATACTGATGAATTGGAAATGTTGTTGGTAGAAATTACTTTTCAAGAAATTGCAGTATAAAATGAATAGCAACCTACAGTTCGGTTAAAAAAAAGGAACACGAAAATTGTGTAATAATTTATTCTTGAAAGGAAAAAAATTGTATTTTTTTTATTTTATGAAGATGATGAAGATTGATGAAGGTTGAATGAAGTTGTTAAGAAAATGAAGGAGATTAATGATGGTGCTGGGTTTTTTTGGAACCCCACGTGCGTCTCCTTCTTCCTTTCCTTTTTATTTTTTTCATCATTTTTTTAAATTCAACAATTTAACACCTGGCATTTTTATTTTTTTAATGGTTAATTACACACGTGGCATGTCAAATAAGCGTTGACTTGATCAAAATTGGCCAAAATGATCAAAGTTGCAAAGGGGCTAAATCATAGGGGGCCAAAATTGTCATTTTTGTTCAAAGGGGGCCAAAATCGCAACTTTTTGAAACTTATGGGAAAAAAGTGCACTTTAGCCAAAAAGTTAATACTAAATATATTTATACACAAATGATAATTTGGAAATAAAAACATATATTTGTGACAACTTTATTATTGAAACAACTTTTCTTAATACTCGTGTTTTTTTTAAGGCTTATTTAATCTATTGGTCCCTTAAATAATTTCAAGTTTTCATTCTGGTTCCACAATTAATAAAACTCATATTTTAGTCTCTCACTTTTTCCTCCGTTTGCTAAATAAATTCCTTCCGTCAAATAATTTTTTTTAAAAAGGCATTTTTTTAGAAACCCGAAATTAGGTTCCTCATCATCAACCTGCCTCTTCCCTCTCTACAAAATCCCATCTCCTCTTCTAATTAATCAAACCTCATTAAACCAGAAACCCAAAATCACAAATCAAAACCATACAATAGAAAAAATCAATTTTTTTTCCACCATTGCCACTTCTCTCTTCCTCCACCTCCATTTCTCTCCCTCCCTCCATTGCTCTCTCCATCCATTCCATATCTAAATAACACTGTTAAAAAATCAGATCTGAAGTTTTTGTCACCTTGTGGTTGTCGTCGTTGTTGTTGTGATAACTATCACCGCCGTTGAGTTCGTCTTACTCATCCTGCTTCATCGCTTTCTTCTTTCCCTCACCTTCCACCATCAGTTCTGACGAAACACACAACCATCAACAGTTCAGACGAAAGACCCAAATCGTTTTTTATTGAAATGTTCAGTAGTTGATTGTGATATAATTGATTCCAATTTTGAGGGATTTTAACTCGAGAAAGGCGTGTTTGGGGAGAAGGGCATTTAGGTTTTTGGTTGTTTTGAGGCTGGATGAGGATTCAAGAATGGAAAATGTGAGGAAAATTGTTGATGTGCTTGATGAGGTTGGTGGGCTGTGTCAAAGTTCTGGAGTGAAGTTGTTGATAGAGATGCTTAGTTTTTCGTGTTTTTTTGATGGAGCGGATCCAAAATCATGCTTTAGATCCAAAATCTCTGAGGATTTAAAGATGATGATCATGTTGATGAATGTGATTATGAAGAAATATAGGAAAGCAGATGAAGAAAGGGAAAATTAATTGCATGGTGTTGATTTACCGTAAGATAAAATAGACCTGCGTAATATAATGGGCCTCCTTTAAAAAAAAATCTAACGGTTTAAATTTAAAAAAAAATAGGATCTAAAGTGGTCCACCATAGACATTTAGAGTTCAAGTTAACAGTCCGGGATTTAGTTGGCAAACGGAGGAAAACCTGAGGGAACAAAACGGGAATTTTATTAATTGTGAAATCAAAATGAAAACTAAAAATTACTTAGGGGACAAAAATAGTAAATACAAAAACAATTTAAACTCCTCAATCAACATCAAATAATTTTATCATTTTTGATTTTTTTTTCCTTTAATGTGAGTATATACAAATATTTTTGATTTATGTTGGTGTCTACGCATGAGTTTTCCATTTGTTCCCAAGAACAACTCTTATAATTGCACAACCTCAAATGAAGTTTATTTGGACTTACAAACATGAATGAAATTTTTTAAAAGACAAGTAATATTAAGGGATGTAATTTCATTTTTAATTTTTTTTTATCATTTACGTATCTAAATACCTTTGATTTTCTGCCCAACTAAATATTTCTCTTCTTCCCAATTTCTATGCTTCAAAATCAGGTGTTAACATCTGCCTTAAAAAACCTACAAGAATAAGATCGATGTTAACAGTTGCGCGTGAGGTTGCTGAACGCTACAATTTGACTGAAGTCGAGAGTGACAGGCATAGGTTACATCACTCTGTACTTTGAAATGAGACACAATAATATGGAAACAAAATATATATCCGTTAGCATCCTTAAATTGCGTGAAAGTGATTTTGTTTTCTAGTGAAGTAGTAGTAGTATGTTGTTTTTTTTTTCTGAAAAAGCAAAAAATTCATTAGTTAAAATGAAGTATGGAAAAATAGTAACTTTTATATAAAAAAATTGTAATTATTATTTTTAAATATGTTTGACTTATATTTTTAAGATAAATGTTCTTATAATTTTTTGGATTTTCAAACTGTTGTATTTGGATTTCCAAATTCTATTTTTAAAATCAATATCCACTGAAGTTGTTACTAGGTTGAGTCACGACCAGATCACTCTCTCTTTAAGACGTTTCGTGGCACTGTCCAAAATTGTGTAAGGTAGCCTATCAACCACATCGCCTCCAGGATAAAACAAGCTCAGTTACAACTGTGCGGTTACCACTCTGTTGTGGTGCTGAGACCACTCAAATATGGTGATACTACCATTATAACTTTAATTTCTCCAAAATATCAATATGACACTACAACCACTCAAATATGGTGATACCACCATTTCGACTTTTTAATTTCTCCTCAATTAACAAACAGGACATCATTGTTCCAAAAAATGGACTATGATCGTAAAAGTACTCTTTATTTCGAAGGGACATACATTATCAAAGGGACTATGTTTTTAAGACCTTTCTTAATTCCGAAGGGACATTAAACCGAATAGGGACTAAGGTCTTAACAACACTCTTATTTCCGAAGGGACAGAAAAAAAGACATGAGGAGAAGAATAGCTTGTCTACACAAGCCGGAGGGAGAAGAGAGAAAGAATTCTCGACAACTCAATATAAATTCTTTGGTCTGATTTTTGAACAGAGTGAAGTCTTCTATTTATATAAAGATTTTGTAATTGTTTTAGTAAAAATTGCGGCAACAGTTACTTTAATTGATAAGATCAAAATGGAACTTATCCATAATCAATTTAACAACACTTGTGGATAAGATAAAAAAGAAACAAATCCACAAAAGTGGAGGAAACAAATTCATTGGATTTGAACGAAGGAAAAATAAGAAATTCAATTGAATTCTTATTCTTATCACAACTACCATAAGCTAAATTTATGGGAAGTGATATTCACGAACAAAAATAATAATTACTATTATTTTTATCATTATCAAGTATTTAAAATTAAAGACCGCAATTTAAACGCTACTAATATGTGTGTTCTATTTTATGTGGGACTCCAAACTCTATTTTTTCAATTCACACAACATTAGATCAAAGTATAATTACTCGGTGTTTAATTCCAATTTTTTCCAACATCACGCCAATGTTCCAACATAAAATCTTTAAACAATAACTTTACAGCACTTGTTAGCATAACTTAACAAAAAATATACTATAGTAGTATATGTTAAAAATATTAAATAAATACTATAGTAGTAATTGATTAGATAAACGAAGTTCGCGTCATAATGACATGTGTTTTAAGGACATATGTTAATGATTTTAAAATAGAAAGTATTTTTTGATAAAAATTGATTTTTTATTTTAAAAAAATAAATTAACATAATTTTGAAGACAAAATTTTCACATCGAATTCTTTAACATGTAAAAGCACATGTTAACATTTCCCATTAATTTTTATGTGATGTTTCTAGTTCATGTTTTTCTCATATTTCGTGGGTTCATGACTTTGTTGAAAAGATAAGCACTCCCGCCGCGTCTATTATATATTATTTTGAAAAAAAAATTAATTAATTAATGGTCACTTTATAATACAAATTAAATATTTTCTAAAAAAATACAAATTAATTATTAATATTTATTTTTCTAAAATACTTTTTACTATTTATTATTTTTTAATTTTGTTTAATTCATCTTCAATGTCATTAATGAAGAATAATTTTTTAAAATCACTTTAATTTCTTTTTCCTATAAAAAATTAACTAAGTTTCTTTATGCATGGTGAAGGTGGCAAGATGACAATGTGACAAAATACGGCGAGAGATACTTTTACTAATTTTTCCTTGTATTTTTTTTTAAACTACTCTTAGCATGTATTTTTTTTTTTTGAGGGATACTCTTAGCATGTATTGTTGGTTGTATTCGTTTCTATATAAATGTGAAGTGAAAGATATCAAACTTGAATTGATGCAAATAAAATTAATTAGATGATATAATTTAAAAAATATTGTTATATCGAATTGAAAATTGAAATAAGTCAATAAATTTTTGTTGCAAGAATATTAGTTATTTCGGTATAAAAGGATTATAAGTATTCGGTATATATGTCAAATATTTAAGAATTGTTAAATTAAAAAAGGTGTAGTCAAACCTCAAACTAATATATTTTTTAATTAAGTTCTTTTTATTACACTTTGTTAGTCTAACTTTTAGTTATACCGTAATGAAATGACTTAATTACAAAATGAATTTAATTAGTACTGTATGTTTTTATCAAAGTATAATTATTTTAAGGGAAATGATAATCGGTGTCCTCGGGACGTTAAACATCTAAGAAAGGAAATTATGTAGTAGTTATTGTATTAAAAATTGTATAATCAATTTAGGAAAAGTTAAAAAAGTTTTCTTTTTTGGTAATAATTTCCTTTTTTTGGTATCCTTAACCAGTACCCTGGAGGCACCGATTAGCATGACCCTTATTTCAAACATGTATTTAATGATATGTTGTCGCATCAATTAATAAAAACGACAACTCGACTATTTTTATATTTATTAATTGATGTGATAACTCTAATTTTTTTTTAGAGGATCTTATATATAGGAACACTTTTTATATCACATTTAGTTTTTGGAGTAGTATTAATAAGGAGTTATGATACATAGACACACTTAGGGGTCAATACACCATTTGACACTCACACAAAAATATGACACACGCCACGTGGACCCCACACAAGCACTCCTTCTCTTTCCTCTCCTCTTCTCTCTTTCTAGTGCATGAGGTTTACAAGGGTGTATGAGAACATAGAGTGTCTATGTAACATTTTCCATTAATAAGAGAGAGGAGGATGACAAAGTGTAATAAAAATCCCATGGGTTTGTTGGAATAATATTTGTTTGCAAAAAGATAATGGAGGTTTGGGTATGAGGAGGATGAGAGAGTTTAATATTGCTCTGTTAGGTAAGTGGCGTTGGAGGCTATTAGTTGATAGAGGAAATATGTGGTATAGGGTGTTGGCAACTCGTTACGGTGAGGTGGATGGGAGGTTGGGGGCCGGAGTGGTTCTTTGTGGTGGAAGGAGGTGGTGAGTATTCGAGATGGGGTAGGTGAAGTAGGTGGTGCGTGGTTTTCGGATAACATTGTGCGCAAGATTGGGAACGGGGAGAATACATTGTTTTGGACGGGCCATTGGGTGGTATCTTCGCCTTTGTGTGTGCAGTTTAGACGTCTCTTCAATTTAGCTGTGCATAAGTCTATTTCGGTGCCGAAGATGTTTTTGTTGGGTTGTGAGGATGAAGGGGCGGGGTGGCAGTGGCGCCGGCGGTTGTGGGCTTGGGAGGAGGAGTTGTTAGGGGAGTTTAGGATTTTATTATCTGACATTTCTTTGTCGCAAAATACTACAGATAGGTGGTTATGGAGGCTTGATCCGTCGAGTGGTTACTTAGTCCGTAGCGTTTACCAAATGCTTATCATTCAGGTCGTTTAGACACCAGACGTGTTCTCTGATTTAATCTGGCATAAATAAGTTCCCTTGAAGGTGTCTATTCTAGTGTGGTGACTTCTTCGAAATAGGTTACCTACGAAGGTTAATGCACGATAACACTGTGTGGCAGGGTGTGCCGATAACGAGACTGCCCAACATTTGTTACTTTCGTGTCCGTTTTTTGCAGCTTTGTGGGGCAAGATTCGGTATTGGCTGGGCGTATCTACAACTGAACCGTTGGTGTGTCAGCTCATTTTTATCAGTTTGTTCATTCAGCAGGTGGATTGCGTGCTTGTCGATCTTTTATGCAGCTTATTTGGATGTGTTGTGTGTGGGTTATGTGGAGTAAAAGAAACAATAGAGTCTTCAAAAACAAGGAGAGTACCATCCATCAGTTGGTAGAGAAAGTCAAATTACATTCTTTCTGGTGGATGAAGGCCACTATTATTTCTATTCGGCCTAATTTTCATATGTGGTGTTCGAACCCTTTTGTTTGTTTTGGCATTGGTTAGCCTGTTTTTGTGTACTCGTTTTTTGGACTTTGTACTGTGTACTCTGTACTTTTGAGGATTCTTGAGCACACCTTGTGCTTGAGGATCCTTTTGTGTTTCTAATATATTCCATTTTTGCTTGTTCAAAAAATAAGAGAGAGATATATTGGGAAAAAAGTAAAAAAAAAAAGGAATCTAGAAAATTATAGAGTGTCATATATATTGACAAAAAAAATCTCTAAAAAGATCTTACAATTATGAGTGAGAGAGATATATAGAGAGAGATAAAAGAGGGGAACGGTAAAAGAGATAATAGATATGGTAGAGATGATAGAGAGAAGATATGAATGTAAAATGGGAAGGAGTGTGTTTACAAGTAGTTTTTATTTTTATTTTTAAGGAAAGTCAATCAACTCTAAAACACAAATAAGTGTTTAATCAAGTGATTGAGGGGGTCCAAACAATCTAATATGGAGGCTCACATGTTTTTGCGATAATTTTGAAAACATATAAAATGAATTCATTTCTAAAGGTGAAATTGGTCGAATGACCAAATTGACATGAATTAAATAACTTGAATATGAATTGAGCTATTTTTCTAACCATGGACAAATTGTCTCAGCTAACCAGTCAACTTTTATCAAGGGAAGGCATCTAGTTGACAGTTATGTGGTGGTTAATGAAGTCATTGATATGGCTAGGAAGTCTAGACAAGATTATCTTATTTTTAAGGTTGATTTTGAAGAGGTCTATGATTCAGTTAATTGGGGCTTTTTGGACTATATGGTGATTGGAGGTTAGGGTTCAATGTTAAGTGTAGATCATGGATTCAATCTTGTGTGTTCTCATGTAGACTATTGGTTTTGATTAAAGGTTGTCCAACACAAGAGATAAACATTCAAAAAGACCTCAAGCAGGGTGAACTTTTAGCCTCGTTCCTTTTTCTTTTGGATGGTTAAGGGTCTGAGTGCGTCTATTGTAAGGCAGAGAAGCTGGGAGATTTCTCAGGGTTCATGGTCGGGGCAAACCGACTTTCTATGTCCCACCTCTATTATGTCGATGATACTATTTTATCTGCGAATCCTCTGTGGCAAATCTATGGACCATAAAAACCATCATTTGGTGTTTTGGTCTGGTGTTTGGCCTCAGGGTTAATTTCACCAAGATCAATATCATGGTTGTTAATGTGGACACAAAATTCATGAATTTGGTTGGGAGCTTTCTCCAGTATAGAGTAGTATTCCTTTCAAGTACCTTGGTTTACGTGTAGAGGTGAATCCAATGAGGCTTGAGACGTGGGAGCCTCTAATTGAGCTTATTGCTAAGCAGTTTGGGTCGTGGAGTAATAGGTTTGTCAGTTTAGTTCAACATATCATTTGTATTCTAGTAACTTTGTACAAGAAATTATTAAACCTTTTGTCATGACTCTTGAGCCTTAATGTAATGTAAAGAAGAAGAAACCCCACTTGGAAAAGAATGCAGCATCTTTTGACATCTATATAGATCTAATGATTTTGTTCATTCACTCCCAACATAAAATAATTCCTTTCATCCATTATGCTTTACTCCCTCCGGTTACCTATAAGAAAAAAAATAACTTTTTAAGTATATTGAATAATTAATGTATTTGACATATAAATGTGACCAGATACATTAATTTTGTACCTAAAAAATATTTTTTGATTATAATTGTGACCGAAGAGAGTATTCTATTGTGCTATATATATATATAATTTTTGTGAAAAATATCTAAACAAAGAGAAGATACAATATTGGTATTGGATAAAGCACAACAAACAAGAAAAAAGCAGGCCGGAACAAAACACAAGTAGTCTTTAACATTTTTCACAGTACCCATGCTCATATGATGATATGATCATATATCAAAGATGAAGATATAGTTGGTTGAAATACTAAATTGAAATATTTGTATGTAAGTAAAATTTAGTAAAATAATAACTTATGAACGAGTTCCCATAACATGCTCTCTACTCTAGCATCCACAATGAAGGGTATGGATTCGTGGACCCTTTGCTAATTTTCTATTCTTATTACGCGGATACAGCTGTTCAGCCACATTGCTTGCATTCATTTTATTGTTTCTCATGAAGGCAAAATATGGTACGTTATCATTTTTTATAAGAAAACATAATATAGTAAACATAATTCAAGGTAGGGATGTCAATAGAACAGGAAGGTGAGTAATCCCTTGGTCCTCACTTCTCATCCCCGCAGCCCAAATTGCTCCATCTATACTCTCCATGATGTTTTTTCTCTGTCTTTGTCCTTGTAGATCCGTGTGAGAATAGCACATCCTAAGAAAATAATAACAATAAATTTCTATAGAAAAAACCTTAAAACAAATGTAATACTAGGTCACTATATTTTTAAAGACTAAGTCATTATTGTGAATTTTGTTGCACAATAACATTATATATGTATGGTTCTTTTTAGGGAATATATATGTATGAACTTATACTCACATTTGCGTGAAAAGACATATCATTTTTGTGGCACAAAAACATATGATCAACCCAAATTTTTTTTATCTGCAGGCGGTCTCCATGATGATACCTTCTCATGAGTGTAAAATGACATAACTTCATTCTTCAAAACAATTTTTTTCGCCATCTTACACTTACCTCCAAGTACTTTATTTGCCCGATACAAACTCTTGATTTTATATCACAGTTGTGTTAGCAAAGTCAGCTCAAAGGTAATGCCAGTAAGATATATAATTGTCATTAGGCCTCTAAATATTTTTGAAAATTTCCTTACATGAGAAGTTGTTTAAGGGTATAATTGAGATAACGAAAAATAAGTGTAGATATATATATATATATATATATATATATATATATATAAAGTTTGTTACACTTTGAAACATAAATAATATTAATTAGAGTTATAATTAAAAAAATAATTAATATTGCATTTAAAAGTGAAATAGATCACTTATTTTAGAATAATATTTTTTTACAAAAGCTCATTTATTATCGAATGGAGGGAGTAATGCATACGGTATAGATGAAATAAGATATGTTTGCTAAAATATTATCTCCAAAGTTAATTCCAAATCAAATACTACTAATTTAATTCCAAAATAAACTTTAATAAACATAACATGCAAATGAATATACAGAATTTGAAGTATCTAATTCTAATTTAAAATAACAATCACAGGTTCTATTATTCTCTTAGAACTGAAGTACTATAAAAAATTGAAATAGTTCCATATGAAGTGCAAAAGCCAATGTGAAGTCAAATATATCAACCAAACAGAGCGCAGGTAACGGCACCGACGACCACATGAAACCAAATGATGGCAGAAACGTAATTTAATAATTAAGTTAAGCATTAATTAAACAAAAAAGACGCATTAAGCAACCCCACACCCAAACACCTTTTCTTTATAAATCCTCATTTCCTCTGACACTCTCACTGCCACTCTCTTCTTCTCTTCCCTTTTCTTCTCATTCTCATTATTTAACCTTCCAATTAATTCAATTCAATTTAATACAACCCTAACTTATTCTCTTCTTTGTATCAGAACCCACATTATGGGTTCTGTTTCTATCTCCATCTTCCTTCTTCTTACCTTAATTTCACAATGCTATTCATTACCATCCAAAAAAACTTACATAGTTCACATGAAAAATCACTATAACCCTACAATTTACCCAACTCATCATAATTGGTACTCTTCAACACTCCAATCACTTTCAATATCAACAGATTCATCTAATATTGACTCCGACGAAACGGATTCCGATCCGCTTCTCTATTCATACACAACTGCCTACACTGGTTTTGCTGCAAAACTTAACACTCAACAAGCGGAGACATTACTTCAAAACGATGACGTTTTGGGAGTTTACGAAGATACCCTTTACCAACTTCACACAACAAGAACTCCACAGTTTCTTGGGCTTGAAACGCAAACTGGTTTATGGGAAGGTCATCGTACACAAGAGTTAGATCAAGCGTCACACGATGTTATCATAGGGGTGCTCGACACTGGAGTATGGCCCGAATCGTTGAGTTTTAACGATGCAGGTTTGCCTGAGATTCCCACGCGCTGGCGTGGCGCGTGTGAGAATGCACAAGATTTCAACTCTTCCGTTTGTAACCGTAAACTCATCGGTGCTAGAAGCTTCTCGAGAGGCTTTCACATGGCTTCAGGAAAAGGTGGTAGTGATAAAGAGATTGTTTCGCCGCGTGATAGTGATGGACATGGGACCCACACGGCGAGCACCGCCGCGGGAGCGCACGTTGGGAATGCTAGTTTTCTCGGTTATGCTACCGGAACGGCTAGGGGTATGGCTCCTCAAGCGCGTGTTGCGGCGTATAAAGTTTGTTGGAAAGATGGTTGTTTTGCTTCGGATATTCTTGCTGGAATGGATCGTGCTATTCAAGATGGTGTTGATGTGCTTTCTCTTTCGTTGGGTGGTGGATCTGCTCCGTATTTTCATGATACTATTGCGATCGGTGCTTTCGCGGCGGTGGAGCGTGGAATCTTTGTTTCTGCGTCCGCTGGTAACAGCGGACCGACTCGTGCTTCCTTAGCCAACGTTGCGCCGTGGATTATGACGGTCGGAGCAGGGACTCTAGACCGTGATTTTCCGGCTTACGCGACGTTGGGTAATAAAAAACGGTTTTCGGGAGTTTCACTTTACAGTGGAAAAGGAATGGGAAATAAACCAGTTAGTTTGGTTTATTTTAAGGGCACCGGATCGAACCAATCCGCGAGCATTTGTATGGCCGGTTCACTTGAACCGGCCATGGTTCGTGGGAAAGTGGTTGTTTGTGATCGAGGAATTAGTGCGCGTGTGGAAAAGGGGAGAGTTGTCAAGGAAGCCGGTGGAATTGGGATGATTTTAGCGAACACCGCCGCAAGCGGGGAAGAATTAGTAGCCGATAGTCATTTGTTACCGGCTGTCGCGGTGGGGAGAATTGTCGGGGATCAAATTAGGAAATATGTATCGTCTGATCTTAATCCAACGGCCGTGCTTAGTTTTGGTGGAACTGTTTTGAACGTTAGACCTTCACCTGTGGTGGCAGCATTTAGTTCAAGGGGACCCAATATGATTACAAAAGAGATTTTGAAACCTGATGTTATTGGGCCTGGTGTGAATATTTTGGCTGGTTGGTCAGAAGCTGTTGGTCCCTCTGGGTTGGCTGAAGATACTCGTAAAACAAAGTTCAACATTATGTCAGGTATTTTGTTTCTTTCTTTATGTAGTGCATTGATTGATGAGTTTGTTTGAAATTTGAATTAATGTGTGTAGATTTTAAGATTATAGAGCCGTTTTTAGGTAGCTTTTAATGTGGTCCATGGACCATGGTTGAACTACTACTAGAAAACTAGAAAATTATTATTGGAAAGAGATTAGAAGACAATGACAGCCCTTTATTGATAGATTCTCGATGACATTGAGAGTGCATATAATCTTTAAATTCAATTCAAGATCTAGTAAGATTGAAAATGCCCCTTTAATTAGAAATCTCATTTTCTATAGTTAAGATGTGGACCTAATTTGTGTTGGTTAGTTGATTTTTTATACACACCTTATTCTTTTTTTTT
>Ga0228710_1005188_pt1 | contig 20301 bp, 12 predicted proteins | sample MedpolnodulmetaG_FD_177995 | JGI IMG/M metagenome (GOLD analysis project Ga0228710, IMG submission 177995) | Root nodule microbial communities from Medicago polymorpha collected in Santa Monica, California, United States - pink nodules | ecosystem: Host-associated > Plants > Roots > Nodule... | reverse complement strand
ATAATAAAAAAATGCATTGCACCAATTTTATGCCTTTTTTTTTTACAATATTTTGTACACTTATCCTTATTTATTAATTTTTGTTAGATCTGCAGCAACTTAAATTAATAATTTCTCTTTAAAATGCAACAAATTAATCACAAAATGCAGGCTTGAATTGAATTGGATGTTTCACGGTAAATTTCCCACTTCCCAATAGTTCCCTTTTGCATCTCTCTGCCTCCCGTCTCCTCTGCAGCTTCTTCTTTTCTTTGTTTCTCTTTCAACTTTCTCTCTCTCTCTCAACATGAGTTAAAATAAAACAACCATCAGATATGAAAAAATCAAAACCCAATCTCTTCCTCAATGGCAAACAACCAAACCAAATTCAAAAGCAAGGAAAAAAACATCAAAATCCATTTCGTATCTCTCTCTCAGCGATGTGCATGGCTAAAAACTTGAGATAACATTGACATCATAATGAACCGAAATCGAGTGTGGTTGATCAGATAACATTGACATCAAAATAAAAGTAAGAGCATTTGTTTAATTTGATTTTTGGTTATTTGTATTATGATGAGTTTTTTAATTGTGTTGTTACCTAATTTGTTATTATTTCTTATATTGAAAATTGATTGCCGCAAATTGAATCCATTTATTTTGATTGTTGTATTTTGAATGTTGTGGGGAACATGGATCAGGAAATCATCTCAAAGAAATGCAAGGTTGAGAGTGAGAGTGAACTGAGTGAGAATAGAATAGAATCACGGATCAAATCCATATCTTGAATCGTCTCCATCCTTGGCAACAACTTGAATTTGTTGGCCTGTATCCCTTTCTCATGGTAATCAATCTATCAACCCTTTCTTTATAATCAATTGTAATTAATTTCTTTTATTTTTAATTGTATGCTATTTTTTAATTTCATAATTAAAAATTTGTGTTTGGCTCTGATTCATTTGCATCAACTCGAATTCTTTGAATTCTCAGAAGAATAAGTTTGGCTCGGGTTGGCAGCGGAGGAAGTTTTTAGAGGTAACAAACTGAGTATCAGATTTTACTATTGTGTATTGTAAGAGGTCATTACTTTGTAGGAATGATGTTAATAAAATGATTGATACTCTTCTTCAAAACTAAAATAAAATGATTGATACTTTATAATCATGATTTACTATAACCACACATGGTCTTTCTTTTAAACACCAATATGTGAATTGATTGCTAGCAATTAATGTAGTGAATAACATACTTGCTGAACCACTGCAGCTGAATATGGAAGTAGTCCATTGATAGATGATGATGTTGTTGATGATGACTATGATGATGATGAATATGAATGAAAGCTATCGAGGAATAAAGGTAAAGGGTTTGCCAGACGAATAAAGGTTTAATTTTTCTTTCTAATTTTTTTTGAGAAAAGGACCTTTTGTTTAGATATTTAGATATTGATTTGTTGATGTTGATTATGTTTTGGTTTGATATATTGTTACTATCTTAAAAAATAAAGTATTGATTTATTGCTATGTGTATAGGTGTTGATACCCTTTAACTCGGAGCCAATTTACATATGGATCATTAGCTTTGGTTTATTGAAGCATGTTACTTTATAGGCATAAAAAACCTCTGGTATGTATCTAGCTAGCATGCATATGAATATCTTCAATTTATTCCTTATTCAGTATGATTTTAATTATTGGAATTTTTAAGATCTTGCTTTGCATCCATCCTTACTGTGCAGGTTTATTGGTATTGGTTGGCGTTCATACTTGGTTCCATCCTTACTGTGTAGGTTTATTGGTATTGGTTGGTGTTCAATACTTGGTTTTGCTGATACTCATGGGTGTTATTTGGGTATGTAGAGTTGTTCTATCTATCAATTATTTCATGTATTTCACCTTTGCCACGAGACTATAATAAAATTGAAATCAGATCATGTCCACTACATCTTATCTTACTTCTTACTCACTAAAAATGAAATTACGTCTGATGGGCATAATGCAGGCCCTAGCCCGCCAAATGCATGCTTACACCTCCACATTCACTTAATTGCGCATGTTTAACATGTCATTGAAAAAAGCACATGCTTCTAACAAATGCCTACTTAAAAATAGTGTCATAATTGCTACAATTTTGAGCATGTAATCTTCCAATACAATAGCTTTAACCCTGGCCATATCAATACCTTTTACTCAATATTTATTTCTGCACATGTTACCAACATTGCTTTAATGAATTGAGAGGCTCAAGGTTATCTCTATCTATGTAGAGAGTGCATGCATTAGCCAATTAGTAATAAATTGAGAGGCTCAAGGTTATCTTTTAAGACAAAAATATAGTGCATGGCCAATTAGTAACAACTTCTGAGATTATTTAGCTAACTAAATCCGTTCTCCATTTAATGTAACTAATACATTGTATAATCGCTCAAAGAAAACTCCAATGAATATAGGCAGCGCATTAATGAGACACGGTGCTCAACAGGTCTGTGAAGCTTTCTTGCTATACTATAAAGGAAAATCCTTCGGAGGAAGAGAACTTACTTGCAGCTATAGAAAATATAGTTGAAATGCCATCTGCCTAGAACTCAATTTGGTGTCAATGAATTCGGTTATGATCAATTTTATCATGGTAAGCAACATGCAAGAAGCAACAGAAGTATTGCTTAATTTAAAATGTTTGCAACTCACTTATTTTCTCCATTCATTCATGTTTTTTACCAATATTTTTGTTGTTTTTTGTTCTGTTTGTGGACTTTTTCTTTATTTATGCATTCTGTTAAGATATACGTCGAGACTGTTTGTGAGTTGGCTGATGAAAATGTTGTGGTATATTTTCATTTCCAATTCATTTACATTTCTTTCATCTATAAATGATTTGCTTATATATGAATCAACAGACTAATAAAGTGCACCCTTTTTTCTCTTCTAGGAAAATGTTGAAGGAGTTGATTCAAGTAACAAGGACGAAGTTACTGTGGTTGATTCTGCTTTGACTCCAACTAGCAAGGCATAGGGAAAGATGGTTGTTTGTGAGCTGGCTGATCAAAATTCAGCGGTATATATTTATATCAAATTAGATCACATTATTTTGATTTGTTAAAGAATTTAGTAGCAGCAACCATCTAAAGGAATGCACCATTTTTTTGTTTTAGGAAAAAATCCATGGAGCTGATTCCACTGATAAGAACGATGTCGCTATAGTTGATTCAATTGTGACTCCGACTAGCAAACCTTTGGGGAAGAGAGCTGCTGCTATGGTGGAATCATTGGATGACCTCTTTGTTGATGGATTTGATGCATCCACAACAAAGGAAGCAAAACTGGTGCGTGTGAAGATTGAACCCAAAGATTGAGGTCTTTTAGAGGATTGTGGGGTAGCAGTTCTGTTGCTGATGTCCAAGTCTGTTGCACTTCTGTTTTCGTTTGTTTTTTGTTTTTGTTTTGCTGTGTCGCACTTTTAAGTTGTGTTATGTTCTCAGACTTATGTTATTTATCTGTATGGTGTTGGGTGTATTGACCATGGAAAGTTATGAACATGTCTTAGACTTATGTTTTTTGTTTTTGTTTTATTGTGTCGCACCTTATGATTATGTGTTGAACATGTCTATCGAGCATGGAAAGTTCTATATCAATTGAAAAGTCATTGGGTGTTTTGATCTAATTATCGTTCCGTGTTGTTTGAGATATGAAATTAACAAAAAAATGCTCAATTATATTTTTATTGGCATTGTGAATATGCAAAGGAGACGCTTAAACATTGTCTTCAAGGCAAGATGGTTACTTATGATACAGGCAAGATGTTAATTTAAAATTGAATGCTTTTTTAGAATAGAATCGCAAGCACCTGATGAAATAAATAGTCTGCATAATATTATTGCAAAGATTCTCCTTATTTATATAAAGACTCATGTTTGAAAAGTTATTATCATTTTGTTCTCTTTCCGTGTTCTACAGCCAAGATTATGTGCACGTTAATAAGACTGCAAGGCTGAAAGTAACAACATAATAAGACTGTGATTATACTGCTTGGTTTGAAAATCCAATCTTATATAGTGTGCGCACTGCGCACCATACGTGCAATTTTCGTATTACACCATGCAACAAAAACTCAATCGAAACTTAGGCTACTTTTGTTGAAATAAAGTCATATAAACCAATCAAAACTTGAGCCTTGATTACTTTTTTTTTTAGCAACAATTACTTAAATTTCGTCGAACTTCTGTTATCTATTCCAAGCAACTAAACACTTAAACAGAAGTGCATAACCCAATTCACTATGATTGATACAGTTGAGAAGCATAAAGCTGTCAAGAGATGTAGAAGTACAACAAGAAAGGACCACATTGGTGGCCAAGAAGATGCTATTTTTTGTTGTTGAGAAGACCAAGAAGATACCGATGATGCAAATGAAAGGACCCCCATGATCTTACAGTGAAAGTTTTGATGAAATTATGTGTTTTTAAATGTCATACATGTTAATAATAATTTAAAAATCATTTTTACAATAGACCCGTGCGATAGGACAGGTAAAAAGTCTAGTATGTTAGAAACATATTGGTTTGTAAAATCGTAAGTCCCAATCTTGAGTGAACTAAACGTAATTCCCACGACTCGGAATTAAAACTCGATGGGGGCAATTTTTGCATTTCAAGGTGTATGTGAGCAATTAAAGATGTTTTAAGAGTAATTTGTTTATTGTTTCTTCGATAAGCCCAGATACAAACTAGCAAAATAAACAACAAGCCCAACCCATAATAACTTTTTTTTTTTTTGTCTTAAACCTCTCAAATATGTTTTTCTTGTTGGAAAACCCTAAATTTGTTTCTGAAAAGTAATAAGCTACGAATTCTTTCATCTTTGTGCAAAACAATAAGTTTCGATTCAACGCCGTTTCCATTGCAACACGATGGTTGGAAGAAAGTCGGCGGTGAAGGAAATGGTTTCAACACAAATTGATAAAGGTTCTTTCTTTCTTTCATTATTTTATTTTACTTTTTTATGTTTTCGTTTTTAATTCGTCTCATTTATTTATTTTGATTATATCAGAGATTAATGTGGATGGAGAAAATAATGTAAAAAGAAAGAGCAAAAAAAATTCGATGGTTGTGATTGAAGCAAAACAACATAAGGAGCAAATAGAAAATCTTCAGCACAAGGTTAGACCCATTACATTACATTGTTGTTTCTTAGTATACTAAGATACATGTGTATGCAACTTTGGTTGTTCTTATTTGTAGGATTCTCTTTAATTTAGGGTGCGTTTGGATTGACTTATTTTAGCTTATCTGCTTACTTAAGTTTTGTTTGAATGTCTGAGCTATTTTCAGCTTATTTTCATAAGTTCTCTAAGATAGCTTATGAAAACAACTTATAGCTTATACAAAAACAGTTTAACTTTATTTTATCTTTTTCTATTGAAATAGCTTATACATAAGTGTTTATCATTAGAAGCACTTATGCTATAAGCTGCAAGTAAGCTGCTTATCCTAACAGGACCTTAATAGCTTAATATGTGTTTTGTCGTTTCAAGCATTGTTTTTCTCTAGGTCGTCTACGTTTGTATAATTTTATTAGAGAAATTAGATATTTTGCATGTCCATAGGGTAGGCGTAGACTAAGACAAGTAAAGGTTTCAGTGAAGGTTTTGATAATTTAATTCATATTTGCAAATGCTTGTATGTGTGAAATTTGAACTAGGTGGTGGTTGATAGGGAATTACCTTTTATATATTTATTGGGCTGCATTCTGTTAGCAATGTTATTAACAACCTTTTTCCATTGCAGGACGAAGATTTTTATGAGTACTTGAAAGAGAATGACCCAGATCTGCTTAAGTTCAGTGATGACGATATTGATGTATGTTTCATTTTAACACTTCCTATCTAATATCTGTCTTGTTTTTGCTTCATACATTAATTGAGATGAATATGGTTCTGTGATGCGTTGAGCTGTTGATGTGAGATGTGTATTTCAAATGGTTATCATGAATAATATGCAGTATCTTCTAATGCCTTCCTAGATATGGGAAAAAAATTCTTAGCTACCAAGCTTGCATTGGTTATCAATCTCTTTGTTTCTTCATACTTTTGTTTGTTTTCTATTAGGAAGACGTGGATGCTAAGCTTGCATTGTTTGTTTACCCAATATTTCTTGTTCCTTTTTTTTCATCCTAAAAAGGTCATTGCAGTGGATAAATGATGGGTAACTGGTTTCCCTTTGGAGCCGTGTTTGTGGCACAACACAACAAAACGTAAATTCAAGGCAAATGCTAACATGTGCTCCAAGGGCACATCTTTAGAAACTCAATAAAGAAACATTCATAAAAGTCGTGCATTCAACTTTTGAAATTATTTTTTCATTTCAAAAGTTCCATTTTGGGTTCATTATTATGTGCCCTCAGGGCACACATTATCAAGATCATAAATTCAATATGGCGTAGCTCATATTGGTAAACCACCAACCCACCGATCCATGCAGATTTAATTTTTGCTTCTTGGGATTTGTATTTTTTAGACCTATAGGCCATATATCTTTTAGGTTCAGGTTATGGTTCTCCTATTAGATTTTGAGAAGACACTTGGGGTGGAGTCATGATATTTATTGAATCGGTTTTACTTGAAACTTATGATCTATCCTTTAATCAAGATAGAAAAATTTGGACTGTGCTTGTGTGTTTGCTGGTAAATTGGTTGAAGAGGAATGCCGGTATTGTCAAGATTGCTCCTTTTTGCTGTTATGTTATATAGGATTTCACGTTCATCAACTATATTTGGTGCAGTGATCATAATTTGTAGGGAATCTCAAGATATTGGTTTCAGTCTATTTTTTTTTTCTTTTTCTGTTACCTATTTGCATGCATTACTAAATTGCTATCAGTGTGACACTTTGTTAGCAATAGAAACTATATATAACTGTTTCGCTTCTTTTATCCAGGAAGATGTGGATGATGACATGGAAGATGGAGAACCACAGGTAGATGAGAAGGTTATTGAGCATGAGGTTCAAGCAAAGGATAAAAAACGTTCTAATAAAGTTATAACCACTTCTATGGTTGATTTGTGGTGCAAATCAATTAAAGAAAATGGGAGCTTAAATGCGGTTCGTTCCCTGATGAGGGCTTTTAGAACAGCATGCCACTATGGTGATGATGATGAGAATGATTCTACGGCAAAGCTTAGTGTAATGTCTAGCGTTGTGTTCAACAAAATAATGTTGACTGTACTTAATGAAATGGATGGAATATTAAGAAAATTGTTGAAGCTTCCTGCTTCAGGTGGAAGAAAAGAGATCATAATGGATTTGATGACCACAAAACAATGGAGGACTTATGGCCATATTGTGAAGTCCTACCTTGGAAATGCTCTTCACATTTTGAATCAAATGACTGACTCACAAATGATATCATTTACTTTACATCGGCTAAAATATTCTTCATTGTTGTTGGCTGCTTTTCCTTCGCTCCTAAGGAAATATATTAAGGTACAAATAGTTCATTGGTCACCTCATCATTGTTCACTACAAAATTCATAGATGAGCATTAGTACTTTTAAGTTTGTGGCTCTGTGCTGAATATGTCTTCCAATGCTTGGTGATTGTGGCCCCATTCGGTCTTGTGCAGTAATTGACGAAAAAGCTTAATAGATGGACAGAAATCAACTAAATTTTTCTGAAATCTAGATCATATAAATGATACATTTTTCCGTACTTAAACAAAATTAAGAATAGTATCATTCGGTAAACTTTCTGTTGCATGCAGCTTTTTTCCCTTGTAAGTATATACTTCTGGTAATGTGAATGAAAAGGCTTCAATGTAAAGAACATTTGTGACTTGCTAGGACATGTAGCTTAACATATGTCTATTCATTTGGTAAATCACTTTCTTGTTGAAATTATCAGGTGTCTCTTCATTTCTGGGGTACTGGTGGAGGTGCCCTTCCTGTTGTTTCGTGTCTATTCATGAGAGAGTTGTGCATCTGTATTGGATCTGGCTGCATAGATGATTGCTTTAAAGGAATATATAAAGCTTATGTTTTGAATTGCCATTTCGTAAATGCTGTGAAACTGAAACATATTCGTTTTCTTAGCAACTGCGTCATTGAACTTCTCGGAGTGGATCTTCCGACTGCATATCAACACGCCTTCATTTTCATTCGACAGTTGGCCATGATTTTAAGGGACGCACTTAATACAAAAACTAAGGTGCTGTTTATTTGTTCACTATATGTTATTTTCTTCCTTGGTACTGTAAGAAGTGCCTCATAACATTTTGCTGTTAGAGGGATACAATCAATCACCTGGAACCAATCCTAACAATTGATCTAGCTCGACACTTCCGTATCTCATTAGTAATGAGTAAAGGAAATGTGACCAGACATTCCTTAATAGATTTGTTTTATTCGTGTTTGATTGGAGCTTTTCACTAATCAAAACAAATTGTTTATGCATTTTTGACAATTTTATTTTATGGTTCTTACGTTGCGCTTCTCTGTCTGAATGTTTTCTTTAGGAAGCTTTTCGCAAGGTTTATGAATGGAAGTTCATTAACTCTCTTGAGCTTTGGACTGATGCCATCCGTGCTTATAGTTCACAATCTGACTTTAAGCAACTTTCATATCCACTGACCCAAATAATTTTTGGAGTAGCCCGTCTAGTTCCCACAGCTAGGTACTTTCCCCTTAGGTTGAGATGTGTCCGGATGTTGAACCAGATTGCTGCTTCTACCCAATCTTTTGTACCAGTATCTATGCTCCTTTTGGATATGCTGGAGATGAAGGAGTTGAATAGACCCCCTACAGGAGGTGTTGGCAAAGCTGTTGATTTACGCAGCATATTGAAGGTACTCGTTACTTGGTGAAATCGTGCATTTGTTTAAAACTTTAAATCCACCTAACCTTTTAGAGGTATTCTTTCATATTAGGTTAGCAAGCCAACTCTTAAGACACGGGCATTTCAAGAGGCTTGTGTTTTTTCTGTGGTTGAAGAACTTGCGGAACACCTGGCACTGTGGAGTTACTCTGTTGGGTTCATGGAGTTGTCTTTTATCCCAATTGTGAGGCTGCGCAACTTTTGCAAATTGACCAAAGTTGAAAGGTTTCGAAGAGAAATGAGGCAGCTTATTCGCGAGGTATCTTATTAAAATGATCATAAACCTTTTATGTTTTACTTTTATCATTGGCATGCATCAAATTTTGTGGCATTCATCTCTAATATTTAATTTTCCACACTCAGATTGAGGCTAATGTCCAGTTTGTGAATGAAAAGCGCATGTCGATTTCCTTTCTACCTAATGATCCTGCGGCATCATCTTTTCTTGAGGTTTGCTCAGATTTTCTCTTTACTTTTGAGGAATGTGTGAGAGTATTGATTGTTTCCTTGCATTGTAGCCTGCTCCATGTTTCAATTCTTCCAAGCTCAGCTACCTGCATAAAAACTTTTTTCCTTAAGCAAATAAACTTCTATAGGTTGTTACTTTATTACTGAAGACCAATGAAGTGACTGACAATGCTATTAAGCTATTTCATTTTGGTTTATATATCTGGCTAAACACTTACTCCCTCCGGTCTCAAATATAAGAAAAGATTCCTTTTTTAGGTTCATTGAGTAGTTAATGTATTTGGTCTACATTGTAAAGCACATACATTAATTATTCAATAAACCTAAAAAAGGAATCTTTTCTTATATTTGAGACCGGAGGGAGTATTTTATATCAAGTGGGATTCGAATGAAGTGTGTATAGATTAAACTTATTTCACGCCTCAATGTCACTTTAAATTAAATGCCATTTATATTTGAGAATTGTAAATAGTCGACTTGATTTTGATAGGATGAGAAGAAGTCAGCCTCTAGTGCTCTATCAAAGTATGTTATAACACTCCGCCAGAGAGCAAAACAAAAAAACGACTCATTAAAGGAATCCAGGTTTGAATTTTAAAATCATGTCCATTCGCATGGATTACTGTGTCCAACATGCATACATCGTTAAGATATAGGCTTCTTATACAACTTAAAAAATTTCCAGTGTTCTTGTTGGAGAAGAATCCTCTGTTTTTGGTGATGATGAATCAGCAAGTGATGAGGAGGATACTAAAGAGCACGAGGATGCCAAAGAGAACGTGGATGGAACTGTTGCATTTAGCTCATCCTGGTTACCCGGAAATGACAAGTATTGCTCCTTTTCTTTGTTCATCTTTCACTGACAAACCCAGCTGCATAGACAAACACGCGTACATTCATGCACATTCTACACGATGACATTAACACAAATTTCTTTGTACTTTTTATCTGAGGAATGCTTTGCTTTCAGGATAAAACAACAGCCTACTGAATCAAAAGGAAAGAGGAAAAAGCATAAAAAAGAAAGAACTGCCATTGATGATGATGTTGTGGAGGACTTGGTACTTAGTTCTGATGAAGATGAAGATATACCTTCAAGTGACAGCCCTTCTGCTGGGAAGAATGCCAATGTTGATCATCTTTCATCTTTAAAACAAAACCGCAAGACAAAGCACAAAACAAAAAGGTTGAAAAGGAATAAATCTACCTAAGGGAAATCTTCTTGGTTGACTGAACAACCTCTATCTCTATTCGAACTTTTATTGGGTTAATGAGAGAAGAGTTTTGTAGTTTTATATGAAATTGTTTTCTATTTTGTTTATTGTTCAATTGTTAATCTAAATGTAATGGCACCAACTGCTATTATATTTGTATTTACAGTTCAATGATATTTAAGTGTAATCTGGCAGCAAGATCACCATTTATTACTAGAAAGAATATTATTGATCTCAAATTCAATTTCAACATCGTAGTTCAGGTTGAGCTTGCTTGAAATTTTCTTCATACTAAGTTGCCTGCAGAAACTTTGATATTTCTAGGTTGAGCGTTCTTTGAGCTTTCTTTCAATCAAGAATATGTTCCATCATTTTTAACATCAATGTTGATGAAATTGTTAGATTCAACTAAATCTTCATTGTCTTCAGATGTCAGTTGCAGAATTTGCCTCTTAATCTCAGCATAAAAAGTATCACCTTCGTTTTCTGTCTCAACCGATCTGAACTCATCTTCATGACAAGATTTAAGATTAACTAGGCTTTTCTAGGAAATTTTAAGTTTAGACTAGGTTGATGTGAGAAAATTATGATGCAAGGTTTATCTTTCTTAGTAAACTTATCCCCAAAGCTATCCTTAACCCAAATATTTTCCCCTACTTTTTCCCTCCACTTTGCAAGCATTAACTAATCCTAATTTTCCCTCCCACAATTAATGCGCCACTGATGTGTTTATTTCCAACTAGATCCCCTACCCGTGCTGATGCACGGACATTTATAGTGTGGATTAAAATATAGTAGAATATAACACATAATATATGTACGTGTTGATAAATAGTTCCAAGCCAGTCTTATATAGTTTCCAAATAAAATTAAGCAAAATATGAAAATACAATAATGAAAATGTTATATAAAGTGAATTACAAAATAAGTTAAATGATTCTTATATTGTATGTAGAAATTCATACATTTTGAAATATTTCCTTTTATACGACATTGGTTGTGTAATCAATGCAATCACCATTTTCATCAGTTATGAGTATTTTCAAACCTTTCCTTGATGTTACCTTGAAAACTGCGACATACGATTGGCCGTGAGAGAATACAGATTGTGGTAGGTAGATGCCGCACAGGTCATATACATTGAAAATGGAAATTCACATCAAGTAGTTGATCGTCTAATTACTTGTCTCCCTTAAAACTCGAAAAAAATTCTCTTGTCAAAAGGTATCTTAGAAATAACAATGGTATATTTGAAGTATGATACTTTTTTGCCATTTGGAAATTTATTTATATGATAAACATATAAATCTTGGTTATTTGAAGGGATTCGTAAGCCTAGCTCGACTTGGAATTTGCAAATGTGTTCTGAGTTTTAAGTTATGCTTGCATTCTCATCTACGTATAAAAAAAGATTAAAACAATTCACAAAAGATTAAGCTTGCAATAATTGTCTTGAGATTTGGAATTGTGAAATTTAACTATAATTTTTGAGTGAAAAAGATTGTATTACACTAAATGAAAAAGATTGTATCACAATACTTAATGAAATGAGCTGAACAAAGGCCACCTAAATAACACTTCATGTACTAAGACAACATCTTCAAGAAGTCTCAAAAAAATAATATCACATGCCACACACCAGAGATCAAAACGAACCAAAGCAGCTGCAAATATTCTAAAGAAAAACTATAGATATCAAATAACAAAAAAGATATTGCATGCCAGTCATAGAACCTTCACTTCAAGTCCACCAAAATCAGTATACTTCAAAAAAACAGTCACCTGTCAGATCTGGAAAAAAAAAATCACATATAAATATCATTTTAAATCACCTATTACATATTTAAAAAAATTCACCTATAAATAACATTTTACCGTTTGAAATGAAGTAGCGACCATCTCCACGGGTATCAATAAATGTAATGCCCTCAAGATGTCCCATCAAAACCCCTGTTGGCTTGTCTTTAGTATTTAAGCAACGCCAATCTCAAACCTAAACAATTTTGTACATTAGGATATGTCCCTAACCTAAAGTCAAGAGTGAAAGAATAAAACAACTCTAACTATAATATAAACTTTCTGCAATAAGTGATGATAATCAAAGCTAAGAGCTTTGAAATTTATCTCAACTAATAACTACTCTAAAGTTCAAAACTTATTTAACCTTGACGATATAAGTATGAGATTGAATTCCTGTGTAAAAGGTGTTCATTACTTCTATATGAAATCAAAAGTTGGGATACTCAAAAAGAAGGAAAAACATACAGTGTAAATAAGAAGAAGCCATCTTATTGTAGAACATACCTTGCAGAAGTATGAGATCTCATACTCAAAAGTATGAGATTGTAATAACAACATAAAAAGAGCAGAAAAAAAAGGTTATGTTGCAGCTGGAATACAATGACACAAAACAGAATGCAGGGGGTGGAAGAAACACTGCTATGTAGCAGCTATAATCTGAAACACCTGTGCTGCACAACATTAGTCCACTCCACATGCTTCAAGATTTTAATTGTTGTACCAGGTATGTATACGAACCTGAAGATTTATCAGCTATAGATTTGAAAGGACAATGATTGATATAACTTACCAATATAGGATGGCGGCCTTAAAAGCATGTAACCAATTATCAACAAATCTCCATAGCTGCTGTTGGGATATGTTTGGTAATGTTTTTCAACACTTGTTGAAGTTGTACTCAACACATTGCAGCAAGGTCATACATCAAAATCTGCGCATGTCAACAATATACATGCATATTAAAATTTTAAAATTCATTGCTTCATATCAAGATGAGATATATGGAATAGAAAGGATATGACATGAACAAATTGGGATCCTAAATTACTACAACTTCATGCATTATCTTTGCAATTTTGACCAACATATTTTTTTTTTGGAATATCAGAATATGTCTTTCACATGTCTTGCTACAATTATGTGAATGTGCCAACTTTTAAATGGCTTTTAGAAGTTAAACTCTACGTTACAACAACAAAACCAAAAAAATAATAACAAAAAGGCAATTCCAGATATCACAAACAAAGAAGTTAGATGGGTATAGTCGATTATTCATACCTCTTCCACTTCCAAGATATACAGAAGCTTTGGAGGAACCTTCTCTTTTAGACTTAAGTTGATTTTCGGCCCTCAAATGTGGATATGATTCGATTGTCCTCTGTATGCCCTCCTGCAGGAAAAATTACAGTCCCTTAATTAAACATGAAGAACACCCTGTAAAGAAGTAGGATTAACATATATACTCGTTGCAAAATGTAATCGCCTTTGTGCAAGAAACACCATCCATTTTAGAATCACATCTCATACATGATTTCTGAGTTTATTGAGATAAAACTTAACTCTACATTATCAGTAATTTGTAGGATTTAGAATTAGCCAACTTCTCATGATTTTTTTTCAAAGCACATGGTTCAGGCATGAAATAAGCTACTTCGGTGAAGTTTCTAAGAAAATTTAATGATACTAAGTAATTAAGCATCTCAACACAGTTCAGAGCCATGAATATTGGAGTTAAGACAGAGCACATATATAGTTTATAGTCATTGGTTAACACTAAGCCTCTAGTCATTGGTTGCATAGATATAGTTTATCTGAGGAAAAATATAATTCAATACTCAGAGTCTTTTCTTTTATGATTTATTGTTGATTATATAATTTCAATTTTCAAGTGAAATACTTTACCAGAAATTCTTTATAGTCAAGAACACCATTTCCATCTATGTCGGCTTGGACCCACAACTCCTTTATCTCTCCCTCATTCAACCCATGAGAATGGCCAATTAAATTGAGCTGCAAAGAATTGAAAGAAAAAAAAAAACTTATAAACACATGGATTTTCAGATAAGCGTGTGCGTTAAATGGTCTTTTAGCGTGCTAATCGCACAGTTAATATTGCAACAAACCTGTCGAAGTGCTTCACAGAAACCAGAATACGTAATACAATCTTCATTATCGGCCCTTAGAAATGCAAATGCATCACTTTCTGTCAGTGAAGCTCGCCTCAATAGAGACTGAAAAAATAGAGAAATTTTTGTCAACGTCGATTTAATTCCATGAAACTAAAGATTGAAATTCAATGAGACATTTCATCAAACACATAAAAGGGAAAGAAATTGAAGGTGAAAAACTTACACAAATCTGGATTTAAAGATGAGGGAAAAAATATACCAACGGAGAAGGAGAAGGAGAAAAAACTTACACGGTGAAAAGGAGAAGAAATCATCCCACCTCTCTTAGCCGCGACGGAGCGTGTCGAGAATGAAGAAAAGCAGCTATTGAGAGAGGAGAAGAGCAGAGGGAAAATCGGAAATGAAAGAGAAGAGCTGAGGTAGAGGAAGAAGCTTGTTCAGAGAGAGAGAGAGAGAGAGTGAAGGTTGTAAATGACATAGGAAATGGAATAACATTTATTAATTGCATTTGAATCTCAACTGATTGGGAAGATATGGAATAGGTGGAGATCTACACAGATGCATCCAACCGCTAGAACAGTTTGGAGCCCAAACCATCAAGATTAGGGTTGGCACAATTTGTTAACATTGTTATTCACTAGATTGATGACCCGTGCGCCGCACGGGTCTTATGAGCTGAGAGAGAGCAAGGAAGAAGAGTATAGGAGAAGACGGTGAAAGGGGGCAGGGACATTTTGATTGGGAATGGGCGATGCTCATGTACCTATTTAACATTTTTTTAGCAACATATACCTATTTAAAAGAAAACAATCGATGCTTATTTTAACATTGCAATTTCTTAATAATTAAAAGCTGCCTTTCTTTATATGTTATAGCATAAAAGTAACTTGCAAATTCATTCCATAATCATAAAGAAGTCCAAGAAACTCGTTAGGACATATATATTTGAATACACGTTCTTTTTTGTATTACCTTGGAAATTTTTAGAACTTGAATTTAATACTAAAAAATTAGAACATATGGATTCATAGGTTTTGAGAAAGACATTGAAAGGCATATAAACTTCAAAACTAACTATTAAGTAACAAACTCATTATAAAATAATCCTTTAATTTAAAAGTTATTATAAGGCAAAGCTTTTTAGAAAATAATCTCTTGTCACAATATGTTTATTTAATCTGACGATATGAATGCTTTGTTTGGCTAAAGATTCTTTTATTCCTTGTTTTTACTTTGGATTGGGATGCTTTGCTCTTGTGCTCGTAAGTATAGACCATTAACAAAGGATGATATAACAAAAAAAATGGAACAAATAAGCGATATTTCATTGAAATTGAAAGAGAAAAGAACATTGATCATCAAGTGAATACATATCGATTAGCACTAATTAAAGTTTGTTGCATTCATACAGCAGGACTTAGTTGATTACGCACTATATAATAATATTATAGCAGCACTTTAATTCTTCAGTCAAAAAATCACACTATATCAGCACTTTTCATTGCATCATCCTGCCATGCAAATGGACTGGGTTTTTTATGGATATTATATGCCATAGCATTGTCCTGCTAGCAATATTCCAGTTCACAACCAAAATATATCCAGAACAATCATACTATATGCCAATCCACTTTCATAGTAAAAGTTTATTGAGTTGAATTCATAAAACACGGTTAACAAAGTTTATTGAGTTGAATTCATAATAGTAACTTCATTGTTGTTGAACACAGAACTTAAAAAAACAGTTACCAAAGTTTAATATCATGAATTTTTAAGCTTTGGAAAAGCAATAAGAGAGGAAAAAAAGATGTTGCAATAGCCCCATCATAAAACACCACAATGGAATAGCAATATGTGATGAATGAATATTCAACCAAACTTAAAAGATATCGAAGTGCTCACCTAAAAATACCACATATCCAATCAAACTTAATGTTGTGCACAAAATCTACACCAGGAGCACAAAGGCAGGGGCAATACATACCAAAAACAAACAAAAAAAGGACCATCCACCCAAGCCAATAAAACCACGACCTAAACCTAATATCAACCAAAAAAGCCATCACCTAGAATTTCCCAGTTGTATCTCACAAAACCCAGGCCTAATTGTGACAAACCAACATAGATCACAACTGAAAACAGTTCTCAGAACTATTGGACAACAGCTGCATGCACCAGCAGGATAAACCAAAAAGGCATAAATACAAACTATATATGATTGTGCTGGATGTAAGTTTAATCTGTTCGGGCCTCCATAAGATAATGTAATTTTCATAAAGCTTTCGGATTTTACACGAACTTTGTGTTTGATCTGCATACAAATGAGATTATAAACCATACTTGGATAAGTTTGCAAAAGAAGATAATTTGTAAATCATTAAATATGTGTGTCCATCCCTTTCAAAAGTAGGATGAGATTAATTGTCACCTCAACATCAATCTAGAACAGTCTGAAAAATAATATTAAGATAAAAATATTGCACTTCATATGCTTCTTTACTGCATTCTGTAAGCATCAACAGAAAATAGAAATTCAAGAATGTATACCATCATGACTTATATTGTCAATGTGAGACACCGCAAGCAAACACCGTCACATAAGCCATCGCCACTGCAAGCAGCTACCACGCAAAAACCTTCTTCTTAAGAGATATACTAATATGGATTTTGGCGTATTAGGAAGAGCAACACTTTGAGATCCGATTGCAGGAGGAAATAGAGAAGTAGAAAGCAAAAATCGCAGGAGCTGTTATGAAGGATGCTCGTGAGAGAAAGAGATGGATTGGATGAGGGAGAAAGGATTGAGACCTAGAAGTAATCCATTAGAATCTAAATCCATCCATAGAGTATAACATTCATGTGATTCATCCATCATTAGATTATTAATGGATGAACATCCATCTTATCCATATATGTAAGTGTATTATTTAATTTTTGAATTTTTTAAACATTTTTTTATTTTTTTTTTGAAGGAAGGAGGATTTTTTTAATTAATAAATTTGTGTATTAAAATTCCTTGTGAATTTAACTTAGTAGCAGAGACATTGTATTATATATGCAGGAAATGAGTTCAAATAGCGAAGAGTCCACTTTTTCACCTTACAAGGTGAATTTCCAACAAAAAAATAAAATAAAATTTGTGTATTAAAATTTCAGCCCAAAATAGTTTTTTGTTAAGGCCCGAGATATTTTTTTTACTAAGCCCATTAATATTTTATATTCAAGTGGTGGTCGTCAGCGTTGACCACGACAGACCTCCAGCAACACAATGTGGTCAGCGGCGGAGCTCCAACATTGACCGATGTTGCTTCCCTGTTGACCACCATCATATTAAAAAATTATAATAATATTGATTGTATTAATAATATATTAAATTAATCATAAATTAAAATTAAATTCATCTATTTCAGTCTTATTTTTCTCAACGGTTTTGAGCAATGTTTAACCTAAGTGAGATGAAATCCAATACAATTCCATTTTCTTTTAGGTTTTAGCATTTATTTAACAATATCAAGGATCAAATTGATAGATAAAATAAATAATTCATAGATCAATTTGATATTGAGTGACATAATTCAGAGACCAATTTGATTTTTAATGAATAATTCAACGATCGATTTGACCATGTAACAATTTGTATTAACTTTCATTTAAGAAAATAAGTCAAAAAAACTCAAAAACTTTGATCAAATTCGTCTTTGTACATGTGGAAGCTCACTTAAAACTCCACGCCAACGTTGATAAAATTCAAGGAATATTTAAAAAATCAAAAGATAAAATTGACCAATACAATGTAAATTTGAGGACCAAAATGTCTATTCCCTCTTTTCAAATTAACACGAAAAAATTGAGAGGTGGAGGAGGAGCATACGAAAAGAATTGGGTTTTCTTTTACACTTCTCTTTCTTCATTGGCTTGGGCTTGGCATCGGCAACCACCAAAATGGATGGTTTTAGTGAAAAAGGGAAAATAGTTTTGAGTGAAATTGGTTTACAGATCCATTGTTGATGGGTTTTACTTTTTTGGATCGAATCCTAGTTTCTAGCCAAGGTAGGTACTCGATTTACTTCCTATCACTCATGTTATTGTTTTTTAATTTATTCACAGGTCGTTGAGGCGGTTGTTCTCGCCTTCTTCCTCCTTCTCCTTCTTCTCAATACAAAAAGATACGAAACATAATTCTTTGATTTGATAACAAACTTAAAAAAGTATTATTATATAATAATTTACTCGTTCCTTCCATCCTCAAAACCCAAGCTTAAGAATTAGAATTAGGGTTCACACTCTTAATCCTCTGTGGTTCTTTTTGTCTTGTTATTCTGAATTATTGGAATTAGTTATACTGAATCATTAATTTTCTGAATAATGATGAAGATCCCCCAAAACCGCGACGATGCATTGGCAGCTTTTCATAAGGCTGTACAAGCTGCGTTTCAAGATAAGAGGGGAGATTATAATGAGCTTTTAAAAGTCCTAAAAGATGTCAAGGATCAAAGAATTTATACAAGACGTGCTGCGGCAAGACTCAAGGTGCTGCTTAAAGGGCATACTCACTTAATTTTGGTATTCAATACCTTCTTGCCAAAGGAACATCAAATTACACTTCCTTTTCAACCTGGTTAGTAATTTATGATTATCTATACTTCTCATATTTTGATACTTATCTGCAGTTATTATGATTTTTTTTTTTTGCTGTATATATATATATTCCTACCATATTCCGCAATCTAGAATCTAGAAACTGATTTGATGAAGTTTTGCACCATTAATTGATGGATTAAGTTGCGACACTCTGCATTGTTGAAGAAGAACCAAATTGATCATAGAAATTTTGTATGCAATGAACTGGTGGGGTCTATATCTTTGGAGTATTACAACAGGGTTTAGGGGTTCATGCATTTTATGTCCTTGGAAAACTAATGTCCATTGACAACAACTTTGTTACAGCTAAAAAATATTCCGGAAACTTTACACTTAAAAAAGGCTAAATTGATCGTTTGGTCCCCTAACTAATTTGTTATTTTCATTTTGGTCCCACAATTACTAAAACGTCCATATTGGTCCCTTAACTTTATTAGAAAAAGAAAAAAAAAAACAAGACACTCCGGCCCTATTTTACTGTGGTATGAGAACTATATTAGTTAATATCATGATTGTTTCTGATGGAAAAGAACATGAGGTTCAAATACTTATTTCAATAGTTTTTTTTAGAAGTAGCCTCATACTAAATGTCTTCACGTAATAAGCTCTTGGATCCATTTTGTTATAGTTCTAGAGCTATGGAAGCTATTTGATAGTATCTCAATACAATGAAAGGTATTCTCATAAATATCTATGTTGCATTTTTTCCTTGATTCCCACTCTATTGTTTTTCTTTGTAGTATTTAACTTTCATTATTCCAATTTTTCAGTTTCATTAGTATTGTAGTATCTTTTATGTTTGAATCAATCTAAAATTTTCATTCTAATATCTTTTATTGATTCTTGGTATATTTGTTTTTTGAGGGGTGCTATGGGCAACTTCTATCACACTCTCTTGAACACTTAACTATTGGTCCATGTCATCATTTTAAAATAACTCATAACCCATAAGTTACAACCACGCCTAAACAATCGAGACATATGTTACTTCTTCAGATTGTTTTTTAAAGAAACTTCACAAATTAAATAAATGGGTTCTTTGCATGTTAAAAAAATAGGTTCTTTACAATGTAGCTTAGAACAAGAGTGTCGTCCTCTTTCATTGGCTGTCTCTTCCCTGTTTTTTCAAAATCACTTACGTGGGACAATTTATTAGCAAGCATAACTGGAGTAGTGTTTTTTTTTTTTTTTTGAAGGAATTAAAGTA
>Ga0228710_1005186_pt1 | contig 20302 bp, 10 predicted proteins | sample MedpolnodulmetaG_FD_177995 | JGI IMG/M metagenome (GOLD analysis project Ga0228710, IMG submission 177995) | Root nodule microbial communities from Medicago polymorpha collected in Santa Monica, California, United States - pink nodules | ecosystem: Host-associated > Plants > Roots > Nodule... | reverse complement strand
CTCCTCATCTCAACACTCGGCTCCTTAACCATCAAGAGAAATAAGAAATATGTCGGATGATCACATTGTTTAAGTTGTTTTATTTATTGTTATGTTGAATAACAGTAACTTTTTTTTTTTTTTTTTGCATATTTACTCCATTGAAATCACTCCCTCCACTTATGGAACCAAACATAAATTTCTTAAAATATCTCCACTTTACCTCTCCCACGATTAAAATTTATACTCCCATCTCTCCATCGTTGAACAAAATAGAAATTTAAGTTATAGGGTCATGCTAACATACACCAACAGGGCACATGTTAGAGATTTTATAAATAGTAACTATCTATTAAGAAAAAGAATTAAAAAAAAAATTAACTCAATTTTCGATACATAAATTTTACTCCCTCCGTCTCACAAATATTGTCTCTTTAACATTTTTTTTTATTTTTCTTAAAATAATTGTCACTTTACAACTAATGCAACATTTATTATTTTTCCCCACTATTATACCCTTATTTATTGAATTTCATTCAACTTAACTACTTTATTAACTACAATTAATAAGGGTGTTTTAGTAAATGCCACTAATTTTACCATTGAAATCAACACAATTAATCATTTCCTTAATAATCGTGCGCAAACATTAAACGACTAATATTGTGAAACGGAGGGAGTATCTTTTGTGGACACATGTTAGCGCTTTCCTAACTTCTAATTCTATTATCCCTTAGCCTTTGTTTGGTATGAGAGAAATAGAGGAGAGAGAGATAGAGAAGAGAAGTTGAAGATTTCTCTTGTTTGGCAAGAAGAGAAATTGAGAAGAGAGAAGAATAAATGGTGGGCCCCATACCTTTTTTGTTTCTCTTCAAAAGTGAGAAGAAAGAGGGAAGAAGACAAAAAAGTCTATTATGTCATTGTTTTTTAATTAATCATAAATTATACTGTTGTTTTATCAAGGATATTTTTGTCTTTTTAAAAATAATAACATTTTTTTCTCTTCTATTTCTCTCTTCTTTCTCTTATACCAAACAATACATCAAATCTTCTCTATTTCTCATCCTTTTCTCTCTTCACAAACTCTCTCTTACCTATTTCTCTATTTCCAACTTCTCTTCCGAACCAAACATATCCTTAGAAGGTGTAGTAGTAGACTCAATTTAAAAATGCACATAAATTTATGTGATGATTTCATTGTTGTCATATTACGAGTGATTTATGCTAATTTAGTCAAATTATTGAGAGCCCCGATAACAGTTTGGGAAAGATTCTGATGATACAATATAGTAACTTCCATGCAACCATATGTGTCCTTTTGTAAATTTTAATTTTTCTTTGATATTTGTAAAATGTCGTCCTAAAGCATAGAGAAATGATATTTGAACATCCATTTTGTGACAACTTTCTCTTTCATACTCATATTACTTTTTACTTTATCTCTCTATTGCTTTGGTTTTCGTGCAAATATTTACTTTTCCCTTGTAAATTGTGGTTGTACCAAAAGTTGTCAACCAAATGGTTGTTTAAATAACACTCCTCAAAGCATATTAGAACTTTTTTCAATCGCTCACAAACTTTATAATAAAAAGCAAAGAAGGATGAACTTGAAGAAGATAAAAGAAGAAAGAGAAAGTGTGACCACCATGTAAACAGAGTCAAACTAGCCTACCCTTTTTGGATGCATATTTGTTTTAAGGCTTTCAAGAGTCCACATGTTTCCTCTCCAAAAGAAAAAAATGTGAGTCCACATGTTTACGTAAATATATTTATCTCTACTTTTTTGTCTCTCCCTTTCTCCTTAATCAATCACTTCAATTTATCATCTAAATCTTCTCTCTATACATGCAATTTTATTAACGGAATGTGGATGAGTGGATCTATTGTATATCTCTCAAGAAATAGATGATTGGATTCATTCAACTGACCTCAAATAAACAGTTGAGATCTTTTAGCACGTGAAATTAATTTAGCATTCGTATCGTCTAATTTTTAAATTTATAGTCAAGATTTGCTACGCGTAAAAACGTTACACTAAAGGATTTGAATCCCAAAAATAGTGTTATCTCTTTTTATTTGATTCAACATTTTAATTAGTTCCATGTTTTCATGGATTAGAATACTTTTTCTTAGGAAAGGTTAGAATACTCTTGTTTTATATCTTTTGTTTGCTAAAAAAATAAACTCAAACACTTATGTTGTCTAATAAATTATTTAACTTATCATTTAATTGAAACAAAAGCAAATATTATCTTTATATTTTATGAGAGTTGTGTTATTGGAACATAGAAAGTGACAACTCGGTTCGACGGTGTATGCATCAGGTGGACCATGCAAATGCAACACATCCCTTTATGGCGTTATGCATCCTAAGGGAAAGGATTAAAAAAAAATCCAACCAACCACATAAAATACAATGTTGGTGTCGGATTGTTGTGTTTATTTATCTTCATTTTATAATCCCTCTTTTGTACACAAACATTGGTAATTAAGTTTATTAATTACCATAGTAATTAAGAGTTTCTTAATTACTTGAAAATTTCGTAATTAAGATTTTTTTCTTTATTTTCTTCTCACATAAATCATAGTATTTTTTTTATTCATCTTATCCTTGTCTCTCTCTTGTTTTCTATCTATTATATATATAATTATTTGTTCTTGGCTTCAAAAAGGTTTGTTTTTTATCGTACACCCAAGTATATAAGGCTGATTCTAAACAACCCAATTCATTTCTAAAGAAACCCTTTAGTTTGGAAATTCTAGGATAAGAAGAACCAATACAAAAAAAAAAAAAACACTCACAAAGCTGAATCACTAGTAACAATAACACCCTACCTATGTATGAAGAACCTTTTGTGCTGCTTGATTAAAAGCAAAAGATTTCTACTTTGATGAGTTTTGGTGACAATAAGTAGAATAATGCCTTCTAGTGCAATCTCACAACCTCGTTTATCAACTCCTACTTTGGTTAAATCCATGTTCAACTCATCTGGTCTATCTTTAGCACTTGTAAGAGATTATTTTCTTTTCATACTAATATGATTTTATACTTTTACTTCAAACTATTTATTTATGTTCTTTTTGTTTGGGAAATATTGAATATTACAGCAAACAAATATAGAAGCACAAGGTGGTGATATGAAGAGATTAATGGCTGAGAATTTTCATCAAACAAACAATGGTTTGAGAAGGAATAGAGAAGAAGAAGAACATGAAAGCTGCAGATCTGGTAGTGATAACATGGATGGTATTTCTGGTGATGATTTTGATGCTGCCGGCAATCCACCAAGAAAAAAACGTTATCACCGACACACTCCTCAACAAATTCAAGAACTTGAATCGTATGTATCATAATTTCCTTCATAAAAAAAATTCATCTTTTTTATGAAGTTCATAAAAAATAATTGTTGGGTTTAATTTTTTTTTTTGTCTTTTATAATTTGTAGGATGTTTAAAGAGTGTCCTCATCCTGATGAAAAACAAAGACTTGAACTTAGCAAAAGGCTTTGTTTGGAAACAAGACAAGTTAAGTTTTGGTTCCAAAATAGAAGAACACAAATGAAGGTAACCTAAAGAACACTTTCCAAAAGTCTTTGTATTCACATGGAATAGTATCTTTTTCTTTTGGGGAACAATATTTTGATACGGCTCCTAGAAAGAAAAGTTGAAATATAGCAACATAAGTTTAGAGCCAAAAAATGGCAAAAACCCGTCTAATTTTATTTTTTCTGTCTCTAATTTTTGTCGTTATTTCAACTTTTTCTAATTTTGTCGCTAATTTTATCTTTTGTTGATTATTTCAGACTCAATTGGAACGTCATGAGAATTCACTACTTAGGCAAGCAAATGATAAACTAAGAGCTGAAAACATGTCAATAAGAGAAGCAATGAGGAATCCCATGTGTTCAAGTTGTGGAGGACCAGCAATTATTAGTGAAATTTCACTTGAAGAACAACATCTAAGAATTGAGAATACAAGATTAAAAGATGAATTAGACCGAGTTTATACACTCGCCGGCAAGTTTTTAGGCCGTCCAATTACTTCGTTACCAAACTCGAGTTTAGAAATTGGTTTTGTTGGTTTGAACAATAGTTTGCCTTCAACATTGCCTTTAGGTCAAGATTTTGGCATGGTGTCAATGTCACCACCTTCAATTACAAGAGGAACAAATATGGTAACAAATACCAATAGCAATGGTTTTGATAGATCAATGGAGAGGTCTATGTTTCTTGAACTTGCTTTGGCTGCAATGGATGAGTTAGTGAAGATGGCACAAACTAATGAGCCTCTTTGGATTAGAAATGTTGAAAGTGGAAAAGAAATTTTTAATCATGAGGAATATACAAGGATTATTAGTACTCCTTGTATTGGTTTGAAACCAAATGGTTTTGTTTCTGAGGCTTCTAGAGAAAGTGGTGTTGTTATCATAAACAGCTTGGCTCTTGTTGAAACTTTAATGGATTCAGTAAGCCTTTTTCAACTACTTCATTCAATTTTCTCCAACTTCTCTTCTTAGCCTTTCAATTATTCTTGGCTTAGGATGATTTATTTATTTTTCATTTTACATGGATGAATATATTTAGTACTATACTAGAATTTATTTGTTAGCAAGTCCTAACTCAACTGGCAAAATGCCGAAATTGTTAGGCTGGACGTCTTGGCCGGGGTTCGAACCCCGGCAACTTCACTTGTGTGTGTGAGTTTATAATGGCTTTGTCATTTCGTCTATCTACCAAAAAAAAAAGGAATTTATTTAGAAAAAATGAAGAAATGAAAATTATTATTAATACTGTTGACACTAATGACTACTCCATTAATTTGTCAAAAACAAAAAAACTAATGACTCCTCCAATTTTTACAATTATCTTATGTTTAATTTGAACTATGTCATGGAGGTTAATAATCAAGCTATTTTTTTGAAGAAAAATAATCAAGCTATTATTTACTACTAGTTTACTACTACAAAATATTTTAGAAACTAGAAAGCAATTTGTTTGATGATAAAATTATCATAGACAAATTTCATATTTTGTCTTAATAAATTTATGTTGCAAATATAATTTTTTGTGGTGATTTATTAATAATAATATATATTAAATTGTTGTACTTGAAACTGATTTTGTTTCTGTTGCATAACAGAATCGATGGTCAGAGATGTTCCCTTGTGTGATTGCAAGAAGCTCTACAACTGAAGTGATATCTAGTGGAATAAATGGAACCAGAAATGGTGCTCTACAACTGGTATATAAATTATATAGTACATAAACATAAATTGTTACCTTCCATCATTAATGCCATAATGATTTTTTTTTTTTGACAAATTAATACTATAATGTTTTAGTTACTCTTTATTTTCATCTCTTTGATAAATACCTCTATATATTTTTGTTTTAACACATGAAATTTATTTGTTAACAGATGCAAGCTGAACTTCAAGTGCTTTCTCCATTGGTTCCTGTTCGTGAGGTGAGTTTTCTAAGGTTTTGCAAGCAGCATGCAGAAGGGGTATGGGCAGTGGTAGATGTGTCCATAGATACCATCAGAGAAACTTCAGCTGGTGCACCCACTTTTCTTAACTGTAGGAGGCTTCCTTCTGGTTGTGTGGTTCAAGATATGCCAAATGGTTACTCTAAGGTAAAAAAGAAAAAAATTAAATATCTTCACATATATTTACATGAACATGCATGCAACATCGTTAAAACTCGCTACACAACTGCGTATGGAGGATACCTGGTTTGAAGAAGAAAAAAAACAAACTAAAATTGAAATAGTGACAGAAATTTCAATAATGACATAAAGTTAGTAACACAAAAATGCAAAAGCAACCTCAAACATTGGCATACACGTTAGGGACATCAAATTTATTTTATGTTTTAGTTAATTTACTGCATTTTTACCTTCCCAAATTCCAAAAAGTTAAAAAGGATTCACAATGTGTCAAAAGTTGTATCCTGATTATTTTTGTAATCTATGTAAAGGACACCTATAGTAAACCGTACTACTATCTCAACTGTTTTTTTTTTCATCACATTTATTTATTTAAAGTTGGTGTACAAGTAATTGAAACATGGTAGCTGAATTGAGCAATATTTTAAAGTTGTGGAGGGGGAAAACACAAAGCTAAGGAATCATGGAGCTTTTGCTTTCCCAAGCAACTTAGAAAGCTCATGGTTCAAAGTAATATTTCAGCTTGTTTAGTGAGTATTCACAATAGAACCACTCTGTCAGTGATGGTTCCCATGTTATTGATTTTCTAATTATTTGATCACATATATTATTTGAGTGATAAACACATCAATGTAGGTGAAATCTAGGTGAATCCATTAATTTATTCATGGAAGTCTCCATCACTTAAATTTTGGTAGCTGCATGAACACATTAATTACAAACCCTTTTAACTAATTAATTTGTTGTTTTTTAACTTTATCACATTCTATAAAAAATTCATATGATGTTTCTATTCCAATCTTTCATGCTGGTTGTTCCCTATAAGAATATTATTTTAATTCATGAAATTGTGTGTGACCTGGTTTTTGAACCCTATAAAAACATATAGGTCAGTTATATAATATATTCAATGTGGACCCTTTGAGTCAAGATAATAGACTGAATATTTTGTCTTTTTGCTATAAGTGTTTGGGATGAGTTCACCACACTGCAAAATATAGCAAATCTCGATGAATCTAATTTTATATTGCACGTAGCTTCTCTAAAATCCCGGATGATGACTTTATCTAGTAGTACCATTATTTTATGTATGTACTTGCTCGATCTCCATAAGATAGATACCTTGGTCTGTCGTTGAGTCAACTTGCCAGGCTTTCTCCAAGATTTTCTGTTCATACTTGTACATCATGGTCCATGAATCATGATCATAATCAATCAGCAGCTTCATTCCTGTTCAATATGTGTGAATGATGACAGCTTAAATACATCGTGAGAACGATAAAATTACCGTGAATAATCGTGATTTTGTCAAATTATAGTATATATGAGCTTTAATAAAATGACAATGTCACCGTGATTTTGTGAAACAACTGTGATTTCAAACGTAACTATTTCAGGAAAATTTAATAACTCAATTATTTAGAACGATGCGTCCAACCATTATTAAAACTTAGACTTTGAATTTCGTAAAGAACTTGGATATTATATGGTAGTTGTAGAATCATTAATTCTTAATGTAAGATTCTACAATAATTACTTACATTTAGATCTAATAGCTAACAACTATGTTGTGGTGAAGCTGTTGTAGATAAAAAATATATATATTTACAATAAACTTTGCAAAGTTGGAATTTCATGAATATGGTAGGAAATTATGAGCATGGTAATGGTATAACCAAAAAAAGTGGTTGATTAACATGAACATATATGATGCAGGTGACATGGGTGGAGCATGCAGAATATGAAGAAAGCCAAGTTCACCAGCTCTATAGACCCTTGTTAAGCTTAGGCATGGGTTTTGGCGCACAACGTTGGGTTGCAACCCTCCAACGCCAATGCGAATGTCTAGCCATCTTAATGTCATCATCACTCCCCTCTAGAGAACAATCAGGTATATCCAACACGTACCAACGTGGATCCTCAACTTACAGCTACATTATGATGTTGTAGCTGTAGAGAGGATTCAAACACCATATATACACACACATTTAACAAAATGCATTTGTCCACAATAACCCACGGTGTTATGTTCCTATATGTAGCAATAAGTGTGGGAGGAAGGCGTAGCATGCTAAAGCTAGCGCATCGAATGACAAACAACTTTTGTGCTGGAGTTTGTGCATCAACGGTGCACAAATGGAACAAATTGAATGCAGGGAACGTGGGTGAGGACGTTAGGGTGATGACAAGGAAGAGTGTGGATGATCCAGGTGAGCCACCGGGGATTGTGCTTAGTGCAGCAACCTCTGTTTGGCTACCCGCTTCACCACAAAAAGTATTTGATTTCCTCCGCAACGAGAAGCTTAGAAGTGAATGGGACATACTCTCCAACGGTGGTCCAATGCAAGAGATGGCTCACATTGCCAAAGGACATGACCATGGCAACTGTGTCTCCCTCCTACGAGCTAGCGTATGAATATCTCTTCCATCCTAAATGCCAATTTTTTAATCATATTAAGTTTGAAATTATATTTTAAAATGAGCACCACTATACATTGCGAGAACTCCTTTCAGGAAATTTCACGACATATACATGTCTAACGTCTAAAGAAAGAGAGTAGCATATAGTCCTGTTTTTCATGGAATACATGGGGGTTTATGGGTTGACCGGCCAATAGCACACATTCATGATGCACTCGGGATGAAGTTTCTCGCGATCAGTAGCCTTTTAGAAGAATTCGTTTAGTTTTTTTTGTCTTTATTTTCCACATTAATACCATAATTAAGTGTTTTAAAAAATGGTAGACATGATTAGAAGATTATAAAAAGACCAATTTTATTTAGAATTTAACTACCATATATTACTAAAAAAAATTGTATAAACGACAAATATTTAGAGACAAAAAACTTAAAAGTTGTATAAAAATAAATTTTCATCTATATATTTTATGTAAATATTTTATAAAACCATATTATTGCCGACATTACCATAGTGAAATATAATTCAATTTGAGCTACTTATTTATATTTATATATGATCAATCTTTCTAAATTGAAATTTAGAAATGAATGGTGTACATTTTACTATTCTTGATTTGATTGTTGTATGACGAGATAACGTTTTCAAGAGAAGAAGAAACGTGAATCTTGTTTTGTCGTGTAGTCATTGGATGAAAAGGTGAAATTGAGAAGGACAGGGTTGAAAATATTTGGAAGCATCTATCAAGACAATTTGTAACAGAAATAGGGCAGCAAATTTTTCCAAAAAGTCAAAATCTGAAACTTTTGTCAACTTTCTATTTTTCTAACTTCTATGTTCTGACCTCATTCTTTTAAGCTAAATTTTGAAGTTTAGAAAAAGAAAACAAAAAAAGTGGTACCAAGGTTTGACTTATTGACTACCTCCAAACCCTAAAACTTAACGAAAAAGACAACACAAAAAATATAAATATTAATTTCAAAAAAATTCTTATATCATGAAATTTTGTTGGATATTTATTTTATCATTCAATTATTTATTTAATGTCATATCATCTTATAATATTTAATTATTTCAAACTAAATTAAAATTTGAATCAATTTTAGTTACAAACCAAAAAAACTTTGAAAATCAAATAATTTAAATTTTTCATTTTCTTAACGTTGTTTTTTCTTGTTGCAGGCTATTAATTCAAGTCAAAGTAGCATGTTAATTCTACAAGAAACAAGCACAGACGCATCGGGGTCGCTTGTTGTGTATGCTCCGGTGGATATTCCTGCAATGCATGTAGTAATGAACGGCGGCGATTCAGCTTATGTTGCGCTTCTTCCGTCGGGTTTTGCCGTGTTACCAGATGAACATAGCAATGGGACTGGTAATCACGGTGACACGTCACAGCCGAGAGTGAGTGGATCACTTTTGACGGTAGCATTTCAGATACTTGTGAATAGCCTTCCGACGGCAAAGCTCACGGTGGAATCAGTGGAAACGGTGAACAATCTCATTTCATGTACTATTCAAAAGATAAAAGTAGCACTTCAATGTGAGAGTTAATGTCACATGACACATCAACTCTCATTTGACTCCACTTTGAGTTGTTTGTATTTTGTAACAAGTTTTTTTAGATGATGTGTCGCAACTAGCAAATATTTGAAGTCATGTGTCGTTGATTATTCGATCAAGATTAGACAGCCACCATTATCACAACCAAGGAAAAATGTCGATTGTAGGAAATTCAATTTCGTAGTTATTAGGTGAAATTTAGTTTGTGAAATCTATTTCAAATTGTTATATATTTCTTACATGAATTTCACCTCAATAACTATAAGAGTGATGTGTAGTGCTATTACTAATATTTTAATTACTATATTATTTAATTTGAAATATTGAAAGTGGCGCGTGGGAAGGATACGAGGGGTGTGGAGTCAAGAAGGAACCGCGAGTGAAAAAAACTCCTTGAATGGTGGTGAGGATCCAAGACTTGGTTGGGTTCGGATCTTTAACACAAAGGAAAGGGTGGTGGTTCGGGTATTGACTCGGGTTGACCCATTGTACTAGCTGAAAACATGTAAGAACAAAGTTGTTTCTCTAGTTTGTATTACTAGTTTAATTTGTAAGAATTGGATCTAGTTTGTTGTGATGAGACTGTGAATTTATTTTCTTTGCCATTGGTTGATTCTTTTTACATTTCTTATTTTTGCTTAAATGTTATTCTTAAATTGCTATATTTATCCTTTCAATTTTTATTTTTTTACCTATTTTAAAAAAGATATTAGTCCCAAAAAATTGTCAATTTAATTTTTAATTAGTGATATTAATTATATTGTTTCAACTCACTTTTGTTTCAAAATAATAATAATAATATTTACCAATAACAAATATTTGTCCAGTTTTTTTTTATATTTATTAGTGACAAATATTTATCTCATTTTTTTGAGGGATAGTGACAAATATTTATCTCATGTTTTTGCATATATCAATGATAAATATTTTTCTTCTATTTTTTATGTATCAATTACTAATATTTGTCTTATATATATATATCAATGATAAGTATGTGTCGCATGTTTTCTTTATATTTATCGGTGATGAATGTTAGACTCAAGTTTTGTTATGCGTCAATGATATTTTTTTATGTATTAAAGATAAATATGTTTCCCGTGCTTTTGATATTTATTAGTAGAAAATATTTGTTTTGTGTTTTTGTATATATTGATTACGAAGATTTTTCTTGTGTTTTTTTTTTATATATTCTTTACCGATAAATAGTCGGTACATGTTTTATTTATTTTTTTAGAGAAACACATTTTATTTATGTATAGGTGACAAAAAGTTGTCGCATTTTTTTAATATTTATCGACAATAAATATTTGTCTCATATTTTAGTGAAATTCGTTGTTATTTTTATTAATTACTAGACTCTTGACCCATGCTACCGCACGGGTCATACCACGTAGAAGTTAATCAAATCAGTCTCAAAAATGTAAACATATATATAGTTAATAGAAGTTTTATAACAACTTAAAAATATGTTCCCTTCTAATTAAGACAACAATAGCAACAAAATGAAATGGTAGCATACATGACAAAAATGTTTGAACATTGGACATCAAGATACATTACGAAAGACTTTGTGATAAACAACATTTGAGGTCGTATTAGTGTTCTCTCCATCTCCATCAACAATTAGTATTTTCAAACCTTGTTTTGAAGTGACTCTGGAAATTGCAACGTACAACTGACCATGCGAGAACACATGACTCGGCAAATAAATTTCAACATTTTTAAGTGATTACCATTGACTCTTGTTGATTGTCATAGCAAATGAAACAAATATTGAAAATTGTCTTCTTTGAAATTTGAAAGGAATTTTAACATCAGACAGTGAAAGAGATAACTTGGGTATGAAAACTTTTTTGCCGATGTTACTTCCAGATATAACATTTGCTTCAAGCACGAATTTTCTCATTCTGGTTATGATTAACCTTGTTCCATTGCATAATCCTAACTTTAGGTCAATATTTCTCAAAAGCATAATTGGAACTCAATTCTTCAATCTTATCTTGTGATGTGGGAGTCCTGAAGCATTTATTGTGTTGAAATTCTAGAGTGTGGACATCATCAACACCATCACAATTTTCATTCTGTGTCAATGGAATATCATAGCTCAAATATGTCTTCCCTTCACCGGGCATCAAATCTAACATGTAATCGTTGATCTGAAGTTTCGATTGTCGTCAATATTTTTCGTAAATCATTAAGTTCCATCAATATTTTTCGCAAATCATTAAATTGCACTCATAGAAATTAATTGAATTTTCGCATATCATTAAGTTGAATTTTCGCATATCATTAAGCTCCATAAATATTAAGTTGAATTTTTGCATATCATTAAGTCTTAACCTAAAGTTTCGATTGCCATCAATATTTTTTTAACCATTTGATATCCTTATTTGAAATGTCCTTCATAGCATGATTTTCGTTACCTATACAATTATTTTTTCTAAATGCTAGTTAAAACTAATAGTGTATTAAACATTTTAAAACCACGATTTTGGCTCCATGAAGGATTATGGTACAATATTAATTGTTGGTAAACAATCATCTATAAATTACATTTAAGCTCAATAGTCATACGAAAAAACATTTTAAAACCATAAATTGCATTCAATATAAAAGAGAGCACATTAAATTAGAAAGATATTACTTTTTATTGCATTGAAATCAAAATAGAGCACATTAAATTGGAAAGATAAACCATAAATTGCATTAAAATGTAAAGAAAATTCAAAAACATCAAAATGGATCTAAAAACATAAATCCTAAAAACTGAACTCCATCAATTGCACTGCAGACATCAAACTCTCACGACAGCTGGGCGCTTGACTTGGATCTTATGGAGCTGAAAAAGATCAAAGATTCAAAGAAATTAATGCAAGTTGAAAAATATATATGGAACAAAACATAAGAGATCAAGAAAGAAGATGAAACATGGTTAGATTTTGCGGTGTTATTTGTACCCTTCAAGTAGTGCAAGGTTAAGAGAGTTTGTGCATCACTTTGATCCATTGTTAAGTTTAAACTGTTTTGACGTAAAAAGGATGGAAGGAGAGGATAATGGGAATGCATTCGTTAATATACATGGAAGGTTATGAGATCTACGGCTGAGATGTAGGGGGTGGTTGACTCAAATCATGGAACGTTAATACATGAAAGGTTATGAGATCTACGGCTGAGATGAAGGAAGTGGTTGACTGAGTTGATTAACACTAATTACGTATTAGTGAGGAAAAAAGATGATGATTAGCACTGTTTTCAATTGCCATTATGACGTTTCTGTATGAGAGATAAAATGAGGAGTTTGAAAATAGAGTTTGAATCAACGGCTGTGATTAAGTGTGTGGTTGGGAGATTAGATTAGCAATAATTACATGCTTATGAGGGAAAAATGCAAGGGATTAGGGCAAACATGCTAGCTCATCAAATCTAACTTTTATAATAAAGGATTCAATGGAGTAAATCATCTTAGAGTTGTTTGTGGATTTAATGTATTCAAAATTATTATGCAAAACCGTAGAGTATGAAAACTACTTGATGATTGTTAGGAAAATTGTAGTTTGTAAAAAATAAAATGGGGGCAAATAGTAGTTCACCCTTAAAAATTGTATTATGATTCGATTTTATTTAATTGTGACTTAAATGCCAATCTGAATGCAATTTGAATGTCACATTGTTAAAAATAAGTCAACCAAATTTGAATTGCTTATTTTAAGAAAGAAATATTTTTTTGATTGAATGGTTTGCAAAGAGGAGGACACGTGGCAATTGCTTTGCTAGAAGTATTCTTGAATGTCATGTGGATTGGCTCGTTTGAACATATTCAAATGTATGTATATAAGAGATAAGAGATAGGAGATTATCAGTGATTTTGCATCTAGCAATAAATACTCTAAAATTGTTTTGTATGAGCATCTCAATTGCATAAATTTCAAATGCAATTGAAAAACATCGGTGATTTAATTTATTTTTGTGTGTCGATCCGGATGAAACGCTGAATCGATGCCCCATCTGGTTTACTTAATTACTATAGTTATAAGTACGTACTATATATTTTGTACAGTTTCAACTTTGGAAGATTATACACTTATTTTCTAACTGGGAAAGTGACCAATGCTTCAACGAGCAGATGTCCTACTCATATCTTATATGACAATTACACTTCATATTCAAAATAGCTTCTTGAGAACCATCAAATAATGTGAAAATATAAAACCTCATATTCCAACGTACCAAAACATGTAACCAGTTTTTTTTTTCTTTCTTAAAGCAAATCTAAAAAAAATACTGATCCAAGCAGAAGCTGTGCAAGAATCAGAAGAAGAAAAATATACAACACCAATTAATAATTCAATCATCTCTTTACTATTGAAAAATATGCATGCATGGTACTTCTCTCTTTAGTTTAGAATATAACAACAACAATTGCTCTAAAATAAAATAAAATATAATAAACAACAAGAACAAAATATCATATCGATTAAGAATAATAATATAGAAAATTTTACCAACTATGAAATTGGCTAAACACTACATCGTCAAAAAAGTTTGAATCACGACCGAAAAAAGTATTAATATTTAGTGTATGACCTGTCTCGAATAGAATTACATCCAATAATAAATGAAATATACGGAGAAATAAGCTTATTTTCTCTGATAAGTCGGTGACTGCTGAACAACCAATAGATAGAATAAAATGAGTGGGAGGCTTAAACTTGTTATGTGCTGGGGCCGAAAATGATTTGTGGGGTTGTCCCTGGTGGATCTTTGTGTGCTTAGTTTGTGGTTTGCCCGATTTCTACTGCTCTTCACGAGAGCTCTTGCCTCTAATCTTCTTGCTTGGATTGATTTGGGGGGCTAGCTAGGATCATTAGTGTACCCCTTCCATCCACTACCACTTTTTCCTGCTATGTGTGTATTTCTGGTACTATTTTAGTCAAGAAGTCTAATGACTATAAATTCAATCCTTAAATTAAGGGTTTTGCTAACCAGTGCCTTCAGGACAATGGTTAAGGAAACTAAAAGTAGTAGTTTTGTATTGGAAATTACAACTTTTTGATTTTTAGAAAATTGAATTCAATATTTTTTACCATTTTTCAACAAATTATTTCTATTTATGTTCTCTTAACCAATATCCAAAAGGCACTCTTTAACATTTCCCTTACAGTAAATAAGTAGAGAATTTAAGGTTCAAACTCCGATCCTTGTCTATTGCAATATCCTTACCCACTAACTTATACTCACAGAGACGTATCTCGAGTACTTTTAGTACTCTCTATAATAGACTATGTCATTTTTAACTAGGTATATTTTAGCAACCAATATCTTTTCACTTAGACAAAGAAACCCATTTTTTTTAAAATTTTTTAACAAATTAAAACTAAAAGACACAAATGTAATTAACTTTTTTCTTTTCTTTTTTACCATCCCTTCATATCTCCTTATTCTCTTTCTTACCTCTCTTTTGTTCTCCCTGATTGTCTTTTGTTATTGCCGCTTAAATTGAATCAATGAATTGATGATGTGCTATAACCTTAGCTTGCTTCCATTCACTTGAAATCCTATGCCACAATTGTTTTATTGAAGAAAAGGTATCACATTTAGTATTGTTTTTGTATACTTTTTCAACGTTATTTTTTTTTCCTCTTGTTTAGTTTAAGTTATGTAGCAGTTGCTATATTATTTGGTTTTCTCCCTTTTCATTTGATTCAAAAAGTTCATATTATTTCTTCTCTTTTTCACTAATTTATAATTGTTCTTGTCAACAATTATTTGTTTGATTAAATACTATTATTCATATTTGAACTGAGATGATTTTGTCCACTAAGGGAATAAATGAGGCCATTGATTGGTCCTAGGACCTTCTTAAAGATAATAATTTAGAATATGAAGATGATTCCCTCAAGCCAATCACATTGATGAGAGAGATTTTAACAATATGATGACGTGGCTTAAAACAACTTTTATGAAGGGAGGGTATTTAACAATATGATGACGTGGCTTAAAATTTTACCGTTTGTTTGCACGAAAAAATAGTTTTTGAATTAGATGTCATTATGTTTATAAATAAAGAATCAATCAGATGATAATTCATTACGTATTTATAAAAGAGAATTTGTTTGTCATCCTACAATGTATCATTAACTCAGATAAACAAATTGGAAGGTCAATGAAACGGAAGTCGTCAAGATGTAATTGTTGTGTTAAATTATTGGTGAAAAAACAACAATTAACTTTGAGAAAAAGTGGGCGGCGAAATATTTCAATAATAATCATAATCATGAGTTATTAGATGATAATGAGGTTCAATTTCTTCTCTGCTTATCAAAACATTTCAATTATTGATCGCATCTTTTTGTTGTCAAAAGCTGGTTAAGTTTGATAATAAGAGAGTTTGGAGTGTGTTCCTCTTCGAGGTCTCAGGTTCAACTCTCTCTGATTATTGATCAAGATCGCATCTTCTTGTTGTCAAAAGCTCGTTAAGTTTGATAATAAGAGAGCTTAGACTGTGCTCCTCCTCAAGGTTTCAGATTCAACTCTCTCCGGTGTCAATTTAGGTGGGTTAATTTTGCTTCTTAAAAGAAAAAAGTTTGATAATAACATAACTTGAGTTAGAGAAATGAGTAGATGCAAAAAATCTACCATGTTTTGAGAAGATATTAGAAATTTTATTTAATCTCAAAATGGTATTGGTAAAGAGAGTTTGATGCTTCAAAAGTTCTCAAATTATGTTAGACACAGATAATGTCTCAATATTGTTCTCTTTTTGTTACATTATTACATGGCAAGTTGCTCTTGATTGCTAAGAGGTGTGATTGTGTGAATGTGTGATTTCTTTAGAGTTCATACTGGAGTCTCAATCACGTCGTCCCGTTGTGTGGAGCCCCTTCCAACAAAAACCTAATGATATGCTTTTTGGACTTTAGACCCATCATATTCTATAATCCATCCATGAATCAAATATTGACGAGAAAAAAGTATTAATTGTACAGATATATGTAAGTATCCAAAAAGAAATGGTAAAATTTGGATTCAATATGAATAGTAGAGAAAAAAGTTGAACCCCCAAACGAGTAACCATCCAAATTTGTATTTTTGTCATTCATTTATTGAAAGTGAAGGACCCACTTTTGAATTTACAACACAAAGTACCAAATCAGCCATTGAGTATTCACGTCAAAATGTTGGACTTATGCATCTTTTTTAGAGTTTAATTGCCATACACATAAAAAAAATATGTACATTATCCACTACAATCAGTCGTGTGTGAGATTTGAACAGTAATTGTAAGAGAAGTCAAAGATTTATAAATTATAATGATATGAAGTTATGATCGATTGATATTGTAAAGAAGTAAAAGTTCTTGTTGCAAAATACTTCTAGTGGATAACAGTAATTGCAAAATACTTAGTCAAAATAGATAAGCTTTGAGTTCTTTATTCTATGTTATATTTAGAGTTATGTATATTTGTGATGATATTTCTTTATGATTTATTATAATGAGATAATTTCATGTCTGATTTTTTCAACATAGTTACTTCCATAATTGAGTCTAACTCCTTTCCCTATCTATCTAATTACTCGTGACTAATGAACGCATGCATGTACATACACTCAAAGATACACATGAGGATCACAAGAATTAACCTAAGAATCTCTCAAATCCTAAAACATGAGTTGTTGAGGAAGGTAATAAAGTCAAGAAAATGAAAGGTTATCCATATTATGGGCCTATTTCTTCCTTATATATTGTGTTGTGGTGTCTTCACTACTACCTTGCTTCCTACACATGATAGTGGGATCCATGATTCCCCACATCCTTCTTGAAGCATTGCATTAAGAGTTCAGACAATGATGGCCAAATTTGGAGGGATTAGATAACTACATCTAAGAAATTATTACAAACCACTCTAATATTCCAATTTCAGACCCATTTCTTTCGAGAAAAAGATGTTATAAATGTGACCTTCATGGATTGTTCTACATGTTTAACTAGAAAAACTTTATCCATTAATTATGATCACCTTTTTAGGTGATCCATTTATAAGAAAAAGGTTTTTTTTAATAGTCAAATCGGCATGATGTTATTTTTGGGTACAAAAATAACTGATATTTCTTTTTATAAATAATGAGTACCTCTTTAGATTCAACAGCATAATTTTTTCATTAAATAATAAAGAAAATTATAAGCTAAACTAATAATCAATTTATAATTACTTGTTAGCTTGTAAAATAGATATTTGAATAAATAATTTTTTTTTGTCAAGGTCACAAATATATTTTAATTAGATTAAATATGGTAAAAGATTTTTTGTTCCCCGTTCTATTCAATCTTTTTTGGGTCAAATAGCTTAGTGGCTGGAGCTCACACATGTTAAATATGGAGAAGTGGGGTGTCTAGGGTTCGAACTACAGCCTTACATATATTATGCAATGTCCTACCAACTGAGCTAAGCTCACGGAGACCTCGACCTATTCAATCTATTAAAAGAACCATTTCATTCATCCATTAATATGAGTAAGATACAATCTACTCCATCCATTTCAAAATAATAGTCATTTAAGATTTGTGCATGATTTTTAAGAAAATGATCAATTATGTTGATTACAATGGTAAAATTAGTATCTTTGTCAACAAATGGTAACATTAGTGTTATTTATTAAATTAACCTTATTAATTGTAGTTAGTAGAGTAGTTAAGTTGGATGAAATTCAATAAATAAGGGTACAATAGTTGGATGATATTCGAAAGTGACAATTAGATTGAGATAGAAAAAATGATAAAGAGACAATTATTTTAAGACGGAAGAAATATCATTTTGTGCATTATAAAAAAACACTCTCAATTTTTTTTAGCAATTTATTTTTTCCCATACTCTCCTCTCACGCGTCACTCTCCTCTCACGCGTCCTATTTATTTATGAAAATATCTTTGTTTGAATTATAATCTGATTACTTTTATAGGAATTTTCGTATTATATAATATGAAAACGTGTTTTAACCAAATTTCCAACGAGCTTTTCAAAACAACAATGGACATATCATGTCTTGCATCTTGGCAACACAACCACTAAAAGAGAAGTGGTTGGCATTACTAAATATAGGTTACATTATGTCAACTTGCTACAATAAAATTGCAGTTGAGTTGAAAAAACATGAAAATGGTATTTATGAAACTTTTTTCCCAATTAGAGGTCATCCATCACATAACCCAAATTCTCACATTATGTACATTGGATTAATCCTCAATCATTTTGTTCATGCAATTACGAAGGATGAGTATCCATTACCTCCCTCATGTACGAAGTGAAAACTATACAAAAAAGATAAAGCCGAGTCATTGGGAAGATACATTTGTGGAGAGACAATTTTGCTTTAGGAACTCGTGGATATTGAAAGAGGAGACCAACCACCCAAAAAAGAAACAAATGAAGAGTAAAATCTGATTCCGGTGGATAGTAAAGATGAAGAAGAAATTTCACTAGATAGGATATGACATGTATATGATATAATATTATAGTGCACCGACACTTTTTTGGGGGTTCATACCTTTTTACATGGTCGATAATGCACTGTTAATTTTATGTGCCTAATATATCACTAACATTATATAAATATGTCTTTTTATGTTTTATGTTGTGCACAATTCACTAACAATCTACGTGGATAACAAAAACACACACACACACAATGTGTGTGTCTAGTGAATCTACATTTCATTTTATCATTTCTTTCATTTTATCGTTTTTTGATATTTTCTCTTGTGTCTACATCTCTCAAATTAATCACGTATCAAGCAGATCAAGTGGAAGTTCGTGTCAAATACGAAGCATTGAAGAAGACAATTAAGATTTCTTCCTCACTGACAAGTTGTATGAGTTGAAGTCGCAACTTAACCATACATAGATATGGCGGATAATAACGACAAATGAGCTATCATTTTATCATTTTGAGATTCTTAAGGATGACAACGACGTACAATTCATGTTTTCTTGGATGTCTTATTCATATGGTGTACTGTATATCACATAATTGGACAATGCATGGTCCAGTGGTAGATAGTCATTTATCTATAGTAATGACCATGGTTCAACTCCCAACACCACCGATTTTAACTTTTTTTTAAGGAGAAAATCATCAAAAGGGTGGTGGATGTAACAAACTTGCTTTAGCCACTTCGCTATAGTGCTTTTTCTGTCTAATTTTCGCATTACTAATATATATATCGTATTATAAATCAAATGTATACTAAAAAATTTCTTTTGTAATTTTGCCAAACCAAACCATCATGTCTAGATCCGCCCCTGATTGTGTCGTCAATTTTCATAATGTTAAACTATTGTTGAGTTTAATCTTTGGTGTAATGTTCTTGAGATATGATTGATGATGTATTGTGGTTGGATTATGAGCCACTTAATTGTTGTTGGAAAAATTACCGATTTTAAATTGTTCATGTGTTGCAAGTCGTTTTATGTCCTAGTTTTGCATTTCAGTTCTGATATACATTTATTCTTGTAAGAGCATCCTAACTCTCGTTCCTGGGAATAGTTTGTAACCACCGTTCCTAGGGAACAGTTTGTAAATACCGTTCAGCAGCAAATTGTAGTTAATTGCCATTTGGAGTATTTTTGAAAATTTAAGGTGCTTGTGAACAATTCTTGTGTGTCTAAAGAGTAATT
>Ga0228710_1005181_pt1 | contig 20309 bp, 6 predicted proteins | sample MedpolnodulmetaG_FD_177995 | JGI IMG/M metagenome (GOLD analysis project Ga0228710, IMG submission 177995) | Root nodule microbial communities from Medicago polymorpha collected in Santa Monica, California, United States - pink nodules | ecosystem: Host-associated > Plants > Roots > Nodule... | reverse complement strand
GTTTGCAACAACTAAACCTAGAAAATTCCCTCCAAATGATCTGCATTAATTGCTAAGTGCTAACCCTAATTATGTATTTCCTTCCAACACTTCTTCAATTTGAAATTCGGAAAATTTTGTTAGGAACCATGAACTGCATTAAATTACATCTATTTCTAAACCCTTTGGAAAATACACAACTCTTCAACCAAACACACATCTTCAAAATAATTAATACACTGTATAATCTCTTCTATTATTAAATTCTATGATATATACAAATATGATATGTATTTGGTTGGAAAAATATATTATTACTTTTAGTAAATATCAAAGTATAATTATTCTTTTTAGAGTTATACGTGTAGAAATTGAAAACAATTATTACAAGTCAATTTTTTATGTTTAACTATAAAAGTAATAAATAAAATGGGTCCATGCAACAATATAATATTGTATTATTTTTATCTTTTTTCTTTATAATTTTTTTTTAAAAAAAAGAGAAGATAATGCCCCAATAATATATTGGGATAAAATAAAATAACAGTCTTTAATTGGTTAGTTTTTCAAAATTAAAATGTAAAATTTGATAAGATTCAAGTGTAATTGAATGACATAGTAAGACAAATTTGATTGTAATATTGTATCTCTAACAATCTAATTTGCGTTTATTGATCGACCAATGATTACGGGTTAAAGATTATTCATTGGTCTTAACTATAGTCAACAAGACCCGTGCGTCGCACGGGTCAAAAGTCTAGTTGTAAAAGGACCTATTTGAAACTTTTGAAACGGTAACGGTGAAATAGTTTATCAACTAAAAGGAACTATTTGAAACTTTTGAAACTTAAAGGACTAACTTGGGAATTCTGTCAAACTAAAATGACCTAATTGAAACTTTCGAAACTTAAAGGACTAACTTGAGAATTCTGTCAAACTAAAAGGACCAAAAGTGGTATTTGGCCTTATTATTATTTTCAAAAATTCTCTAAATTATCCGTTCTCTATGAAGGATCAGTGAAAATACAATTTTTTTTCTTCTCTAATATGAAAGTTGATGATCTGCATAAACACAATTTTGTCCTTTTATAGTCATTTGACACTTAAGCATATTTTGCATATTTTGTTCGATGAGGGAGAAAATATTTATTAAACGATGGAGATCATTTTGTAACAAAAAACTCCTTTTATATAGTTGTATATAATTAAACTAAATTATTTTTTAAAAAAATTATCTGATTAAATTTTTATTAAAAACACAAAATAGATTTTTTTTTTCAAAAAATCTCTAACTTATCTATTCTTTAATTACAAAAGTTAATGATCAGTAAAAGCACAGTTTTTCCTTCTCTAATATGAAATTAATGATCAAAAACACAATTTTGCCTCATCATAATCATTTGACATTTTAGCATATTTTAACCAATTTGTGTCCTTTGTAACAAATGATCATAGAGAAAGAGAGAGAGAGAACTGTTAAAATATTGAGATAATTTTGTGACAATGTTTATTTATATAGTTTTATCTAAACAAACTAAATATATTCTCTAATTATGAAAGTTAATGACCAAAATACTCTCAACGGCAGTTAACTAATGTTCGCTTCTAAGTTGAATGTTAAAGAGCAAATGAAAGTTAACTGCCGCTGGGGTATTGAAAGTCATTTTAGGTGTGGGAGAGCAATTTTTTTATTGGGAAGAGCAATTTTCATCACTTTAAAGATAATTATATATGTTTATAGTTTTTATTTTAAAACCATGATTAACAAAAAAATCTAAAAACAACTTCAAATAAAAAGATATTAAAGTAGCTTTTCAAAAAAAAATATTTTTTAGAGGGGGGAGAAAATAAGAATCAAACGATGAAGATAATTTTATAACAAAAAATTCATATTATATCGTTGTATCCAAACAAATAATTTTTATGATGTTGATGTGTTTTTATCTTACACTGAGTCTATTTGATGCAATAGAACTACCTTCCTATGAGTTTTTCTTTTTTAGGATGTAATAGAACTACCTTCCTGGGTTTTTCTTTTTTAGGATGCATTAGAACTACCTTCCTATGCGTTTTTCTTTTTTAGGCAATCTAATGAAAAATGACAATTGTTTAAATATTTAGTATAAAAAATATTAATGAAAAACATTAATAAATACATTTTAGTTATCAATAATATTAAAAGTATATGGAAGAAACAATTATCATCGATACTTAACGAAATATAGGAACAATATTTTAAGTGAGAAAATAAAAAAGAAAAAATACAGGACTATTTCTCATTGATACATATTTTTGCATCTAAATTTCTTCGATTATATCTGATTGATAATCACAAAATAACACAATTTTAAGAATATTACAAAATATTTCTCCTTTGTAAATTATACACGGGATTAATCTTTATTACAAGACATACAACTACTTTTCATTTGTAAAAAAAAACTACCTTTCAAAAAATTACACATTGTTAAGATTGCTTCTTTCGTAAAAATAGTTTGCCTTTTTTTTGTTTATCTTAATGTCATATTATGAAATAATTTTTTACATTATTGTAGATTATTAATTATTATATCATTTAGAAAAGTATGACTATAAAAAAACACTTGATAAATGATCAATAAGTCACTAAATAATATAGTTGTATAATTCATACATGAAACTCGTAACGACATCTTTGTCATTAACGACATCTTTAATCATTAATGAGACTACCACTTTATAATACTTAATAACAACTATTTCAATGATTTTATCATTAGTAAATTACACCAACCTCCCTTAAGGTCTTCTTAAATAACACAAGTATACTCCTATATTTTCAACTAAACACAAATCTCCCTTATTTTGTTATCAAATTGACAAGCAACTCCCTTATAATTTAACATCGTTTACCCTATGTTAATTTCAATTTTTTAGCAATTCACTTCGTGCTACAAGTATGAACTCCCTTAATTTTTTACAATTTTTTCTTATCATTTTGCACTTTGATGAATTTTCAAACTTAAGAGATCACTCATTGTTTCACTATCAAGGTGGTTTAATTTTGAAACTTTAACGTAATAAAATGGATATATCAAATATTATTTCCTTTTCATTGGTCAACAACCACAATGTCCATCACTAAAATCTTTCCCATTTCTATATTCTATTTTACTATCTTATGTAATTATCGGTGTTTGATTATATTTGATGGTAAAAGCAATTGTTGTTTTTTCTCCATTGTGGGGAATAAAATCCTCATTCAACTTAATTTTCAAAAGAAAAATAAATACAAGATATATGAAACCAAAATGACTGATTGTGTATTTGCAATTGAAATGAAATTGGATAAAATGAGGGGAGATTAGTGTGTTTAAAAAATTAAAGGGGGTGCTTGTGTTTAAGAAAATCTCAATGGAGATATATTTGCCCTTTTATCATTAACGTTAACTTTATCATTATTATTTTTTTTTTTTCAATGCATATAACATTACAATACGTTTTGATGTGTAGCCCCCGCTTCGACGCCCAATCTGTGCGGAGCACAGGCCCGTGCTAAGCACGGGCCTGTTGCTAGTAATTAAATAAAAGTCATTGAATAAAAGACTTCGATTGGAAAGTAGAGTATGTTTTATTTGATATTCATGTTCTAATCTCATTCATTGTTTTACAGAAAATGTAAATAAATATGCAGAAACAACATTGAATATCAAGTACTACTGTTTTTTATTCTTTTCTTAATCTCATACTTGTACGTAAATTAATACATATAATTATCAAGCATGATGCTTGTACAGATGGGAAAAGTATATGAAGACGATAAGCATGTGGATGAAGAATTGTGAAATAACAAAATAAAAGATAATTGGAAAGGTAACAGGATGGGGGTAAAACGGTATTTTAATAAAGAAAAAAGAAATTAAAAGTTGATCCCATTCCATTCCTCCCAAATTGGATGGAACAAAAAATTGGGATATAGTTGTTCAAGTGCCCCACCATTGCCTTAAGCTTCAAAATCTTGAACTTTATAAGGTTTGTATGTTAAATTTAACAATCCTGAACCTTATCCTGCATTTATTATGTATCGTTTTAGTTGATTTGTATCTGTATTATTTACAAAAGTTACAATGCAACAATCGGCAGGATACAAAAGATCGTATAAAAAAATGGGTGAATCCTAAATTTGTTCCAAATTGCCTTTCATTAAACCTTACAACTTGGGATTTTGCATTATTTGGCCTACAACGCAATCACATATGTTAGCAAGATTTATTCTAGAGAATGCAAGAGTTTTAGAAACTATGTCAATCTGTGGCTACATGAAACATTTTGAAGAAGGAAGATTATTATCCTCAATGAATATTTATTTTATATATTAACAAATGTTATTTTCTGCATGCACAAGGAATAATAGGCTAATGGCAGATTTTACAAATCAATTGCAATCAAACACACCACAGTATATTAAAGTACATTTTTGGAATGATCTCAAGCTAGCCGTAATTATTATCTGTCACCACAAGCAACAAACTATATTTTGAAAATTTCGTTCCAAAGATTTGGTTAGAGAAATCACTCTGGATTTCAAAACATATCTCCGATTCTAGAGTAGTGCATTTCCATTATTTTCAGAACATAATGTTATTGACTTCTTTCATGAAATCTATGCTAGTTATGAAGTTGATTCAATGCAGCAATTCGGACCTAACTATGGAGTTTGCTAGGATATTGAAATTCGATTTGTAAAATAGGTCTACTGTTATTATTTTTAATTTTTTTTAAGTAAGCTCTGCTTTTATTACTTTTTAGATTTCTTGAATTTTCAAAAAACGGCAGTGCGCTAATTTCTTGAATTATGAATTGCCTGCTATCTATGATTTATTTTAGTTCAAACATTTTGAATTAGTTGAACCATAATGTTTATATTGTTTGGTTCGAGTTTTATAATGTTAATTGTGAATTAAAAATTTACGAAATGGTTTATCAAATTTAACCTGGATTTCATTTGCAATGACAATTGTGTCAACGTTTAACTACTATTTAATTGTTTTACACATATTTATTATAGGTAATTCAAATTTAGTTTGCATTTTTCAAATTCTAGCCATGGTTTCAATTGAGTTTTGTCTTCAAGTACATTTTGTGAAGTTGTCAACTTGTATTACATCAAATTGTAATTTTGCAAACTATTGAACTTACTATTTCCAATATGATAAATAAAGTGTCTATATAAGACTGTGTTTTGTGTGTGAATTAACCAGAAACTGCCTTCCATTTATTTTTACACTGTCATTTTGCCATTCAAGTTTGGTATGATGTGTTTTGATGTTTATCTTTAGTGTTGGTCATGTCTTAGATTCTATTCACTCTATTCGAAAGCATTATTGGGGAAGTCCGTGGTAAAAAGTTTGGTTGATTTGGTACACTACAAGAAATTTAGCATTTTGCGACACCTAATCTGTGACCCCTATCTACGTAGACAATATTGTGGGCTATATGGAAGGCGAGAAGTGATAAAAATTTCGCAAACGGAGATAAGGATGTTATTAAGAAAGTGGTGGATGATATTAGTGTTTTATCGTGGAGATGGGGTTGAGTAGATTGAAGATTCCTCCATGCTTATTTTATGAGTGGTCATGGGACTCATTTGACTTTATTGGAAGGAGCTGAGGCCCACTTTTTGTAGAGTCTTGTGTTGTATCTGATGTGCTTCGCTGTTGGAGTAGTTGCGCTATTTGTGTTTTTTGGTTTCTGCTGCACGTTGCTTAGCTCTTGGTCGTTGGCTACCTTTTGGTTTTGTTATTTTGTTCAGTGCGAGATTTTAAATCAGGAAATAAGAAAGATAAATGACGAAAATGTTACCTAAAATTACTTGTTTGTTTATGATACATGATGCCTGAATTATTCAAAAATGGCCAATATTTTTTTCTGCTTCGCATGTGATCTGATAACATAAAATGAAACGATAAACCGGAGTTTAGAGAACTCCTACCAGAGCTAAGTTCATGCACCAAAGAGAACTTCTCTCCTAAAATGTCCATTAAACCTTTCTCCATTAAAAAAGTTGAGCTGCATTATTTAAATTGTGTTTTGTGTCAGATTTGTCATGAAACAGACCCAATTGAATTAGGAAACAATTATTATTTCCCAGTTAAATAATATTACCTTGTATTTGGACCGTTGGATTTAGGAAGATAATCAACTCACCAATTGTCCAATGTGCCCCTAGTTTTTCTGGAACTTGACATGGTGGATAGATATATATGTCTGTTGTGGTTGTCGTGGTGGATCAGATTTCGAGTGCTTCAACGAAGGTATATGTTTGATCTCTATGCACCTTGACTCTCAATGGGTGTACTTGGCTCCATCTTCTCTGACTTCTCGCTAAACCTTTCGATCATTGTCATCTTGGATTCCAAAACAGAATTCTCATTGAGATGGAAGGAATAAAATTCACCTCGATCTTGCAGTTTCGCAAAGCCTGTTAACATATATTTAAGAAATTTTTCAAAGGCTTGATTCCAGACATTTTCCAACTTATGCAATTCCAACACATCGACAGGTTTAGACATCTTCCGATCTTTATTAGCTCTTCTCGATGATTTAGTTCCCTTATCCTCTCTCCGGTCACATTAAAATTAGTGTCACCGTATTATCTAACTTTTACTCTTCGTCACTTAAACCACTTCGACCTTTCAAGTTCCTATCAGATTTGACCTCTCAAAATGCTGTAAAAAATGTCAAGATTGATGAGTAATGCTTTTCCTGTTTAGGAAGTTAGATAGATATTTAATGTGTTTTAATATTCTGCAACAATGTCATAAAATTATCAATATTATGAATCTTCATATGGTCATACTAGAATATTGCAAGTAAACCGTACAGTCCAGCATCACATTATTTTTGCTAAGACACACTTGTGTTTCTTATGGCGCTTATGAATTAAATTAATTTTATACACAAATAATGTTGTGTAATTTATTTACAGTATTTTGAAGTGATGATAAATAAGAAAAACAATTGTGTTTAAGAATAACATATACTCGAACCTTATTGTTGCTGAAACAGAAGTAGAGTACAATTTGATTGTGCAAGTGAAATTAAAATTTACAAAAGAACTTCTAAATACAACTCCCAAAAAAAAGTACAGTCATTACCCAGATGAATATAATTTAATACTAGAGAACTTACATTGGTCACTATCCTATTTATTTTAGTTGTAATTTTAATCTAATATAGTTTGATACATGAGTTTCTTCGTGTAAAGGTCAGTTTAACTTTAAGCATCTTACTAGATTGATGACTCGTGCGTCGCACGGGTCTTATGAGTTGTAATACATTTACTATTAGTAAAATGTAATAGTTACTTGAAAATAGACTTTTGACGACGCACGGATTAAATTGTAATAGACACCAATAAATTATATTGCACATTTCAATTGACTTTAAATAAGTCATAGGAGAATTTTGTATAACCATTAAACATAGTACTCTACTTAAATGAGTTTTATACATACACATCACTCATTTCTAATTTTTTAATATTAATACTTAATAAGCACTCAATCTCTCTAACCTAACATATCACACATATTTCTTAAATGATACAACTAATTAACTATCAATAACTTTATATCAATACATTTCAATTTTTTAATATTAGAAAAGTGTAAGTCCCATTTAAGATTGTGGTCTTAAGTGAGACTTTGAGTCTCATAAGACCCAAAAATTATTCTCTCCTATGAGGGTATCTAATAGGTACCAAGTCTTGAAAATATACTTATATACAATAGTTCAGTTAAAACAAACTAAAATCCAATGTAAAAGAAGTGTGGTAATTTCCGTAACTAATAGTTTTATATTTTTTCATCAAAAACCAACAAATATAGACATCCAAAAGTAAACAATTTATGGAGCATTGCATAAATGGCTTAAAATCTATTAAAATTCACTTTTGTTATGATTCCCAAAATTGTTGCAGCAGCTTATAACATCGACTAATCTCCATATGAAGTCCTAATCCCTTGGTAAGACCAATACTAATTACATTTGAAGTCTCACAATTGTATGTGAGCCATTCATCTCAACCTGGAATATCTAGTTTGAAAGTTATATGTAATGTCGTGAGATAAATTAAATAGAAAACTCTAAAGAGCTGGAGATGCTTTTTGATTGAGCAAATGCATCCGAAGAAACATGCTAAGCAGCACCTGCTACTTGTTCTACAGAACTTTAGGAGCCAATCTTTGACACTCGATTTGGAGGACTGCCTATATTTGGAATGAATGTAGCAAGCAATCTGCATTTAGTTATACTCAAATTAATCATATATTGATTTTGATATATGCTTGCTAAAATAAAAGCATGTCTGAAGGAGTAGTGTTTGATTAGATCATTGTGAATCTTACATACAATCTGCATTTGGAAGATGGGACCCAAATATTAGAACTTCCGGTATCAAACACCACTTTGAAGATTTGTGGAGGTGTCCCAATACCAATCTCACCAAAATATTGTGCATCAAGATAATTCTTTAGAAACACTATATCTGTTACTAAATGATTATTATGATAAATAGCCTCGCTGATCCTTGCAGAATTTAGAGCGTTAATGTTTAAAGTCCTTCCTTTTAGACTAACCCTCATTAACCCATCATCAGAAGGTGCAGAAGCTAGGGATTGGAACCAAGACCACAAGCATATCATGGTTAGCAAATACTTACCCCATATTTTCAAGTCATCTAGTCCAACGTCGGAGAAGCTGCTTAATAAAAAATATCAATCAAATAAGTGTTTGTAAATGGCTCTGCATAGACAAAAGTTGATTTAAAAAAATTGATTTTGTAAAGTTGATTATGACTAAAAGTGAGTTGAACATAAAATGATCTATGATGTTAGGATATCTTCATGTAAAAGTGAACAACAAATTCGAGTTAAAAAACAATTGTAAATAAAAAAACTATTAAAATCAATTCTAAAGGCACATAATCAACTCTCCTAGAGAACAACTAAAGATGACAAAATCAATTCTACACCTCTAGAATCAATTTTGTCAACTCCAAAAGTGAACCAAGCATACACTAAAGCATATTTTAAGATGTATTATTGAATGCTAATTTCATGATAGATATATACATCTCTGTATGCATTTCAAAAAATCATTGTATAGGTAAAAGGAAAGTTCTCAGCAGGATAAAAAAGGCCTAGTTTAATTTCAATTTGTAACATAAATAAAACATGAAAATATTTCAAGGTTAGGTTTCAAGGCTGAATCTGACATTCAATAGTAGAAATAAACTTGAAAGGCTAATGATACGTGATAAAGATTAGTGTTAGAGTAGGTACAGAAAATGCACACAAAACATAGAGTTATGTTCATTCATGTAACCATGAGATGGTTCCTTCAAATATAATTCACCATCTATTTCTCCTAAAAACAACGTAAAACTTATTTGTTCAATTTTTTTTTAACTTTCCATATTGCAAGCAACAATTTAAAATCAAAACACAGATTTCATAAAAAGTAAAAGAAACATAAGGGGAATAAGAGGAATAGGAAAGGGAAAAGAAATCAGTAACCACTAACCATCCTTCCTGAAGAAGTCGAGGAGAGCGCGGTAGCAACAGTCAAGCACAAAGACTACACATAGCTCACCAATTTTGATTTTCAAGAGATTCATATACCAGTTTTGATTTTCGATCACAGAGGAACACCCAAATTTGTTGTCTGCTTCTCCGTGTTTTGCCATTCCAAAATCAGTAATCTCAGAAGCGTTAATTTTTTTTCACGGTTACGGCATATCTTCATCTTCAATCCCGGTGAAATATCTCACATATAAAATTTTCATCTCATGCATCTCGGTTTCACGCGCACCGCTTTCTTCTTCAAATCTGTCACACATGTTCGTCAAACACAGGATTGATCAGACAATAACCAATGGATTCTAACACCATAATCCAAAACCAACAAAACAAATCCTTTAAAAACTATGAATCTTGATCATATCCTTCTTCAAATGTACAACTAAACCAAAACATGAGAACTATTATTACACTGATTTCCTTGGAGTTGGATAATTATATCAAGCTTTATATTTTGTAGTCTGCACAACGACTTTGTAAGTTAATTGGACTATCTTCAAAACATGAGATTGCACAAAATAGTAGCACTGAATTAGATGACCACTCATACATCTGCATGAAGCGTGTTTTTTCCTGCACTGAATTTTGTAGTCTGCACGCACTTTTTGCTTCCTGCTACTGTGATGACAGGCGTGTTTTTTCCTGCTGTTTGGAGTTTGTTCCAGTTTGTGTAGGTTGGGCAGGTTTGGTGTTTCGGTGGTGAGCCAGTTTGTTGGTGCTGCCTTTGTTTTCTCTGTTATTTGGTTTTGCAAAAGGGTTTGGTGCTTAACTATAGTTTCTTTTTATTGAGTTGGTGTGTGGCGAGGGCCCGTTATTTATGGCTCTCCTTTGTCCTCTTTTTCCTCCTTTGTGGGCATAGTGCTCCTTGCACTAACCTTGCTTAATAAATTTTGCTGTTTAAAAAAAAAATACATGTACATAAAGCCAATTTTCGCAAAATGAACAAAAGATAAATTCCATATATTGTCAATGTCATTGATTGATAATAATAGTTCAAAATCCACTCAACATAAAATTGAAACTCGTCTACTACAGATATGATGAAATGTATCTTCTTTAATTATTAAGAGTCTCTTCAAGCAAAAATGGTGACGGATAAACAAAAGCACACCAATTATTTTTTCAACATTATGAGGCATTGGAACTACCAACACCCTAAACATTTTCAGCTACAAATCAAGACATTATACTTAGAAAAATTCACTTCTTCAAGATGATATAGTGTAATAAGCCATTCCTAAAATATGCAAAAAACTCATGTGATTTGGAACTGATTTGTTCAGAGTACTGAAACATTGATTCATTATCATAATTAATAGTGGCATCACATAGTTTATTAGAGCTATGGTACTATTTAGTGAGATGATACTTCAAGGAGGAAAAGAACAAAAAACTTGGAAAAAATAAATAATCAGTCTCATCCACAATTCAAGAATGATAAATTAAGTGATTAAATACACATATTTCTCAATCATAAAAATTGGCATACTAAGTAACAACTATTAACAACCACACCCTTGAATATTTGATTTTAGAGTTAAACCTAAACATGTGGTTAACTTCTATCATAAAGTACGGAGGAATATTCATTTATATCAATTTCATATTGAAATCACATTGAGTCTCACAAACATGCATATTACCTAAGGTATACTCATTAATGCAGATGGATATCTTCAAATTGGGGCTGAATGAAAACCTGAAATATGTTACTGGTCATTGACTTATGAAGCCTGAAATAAAGCAAAACGACACTACTGGTTTTCTACTTCCTCTCTAATAGAAAAAGCAAAAATGAAGAAATACTAAAGAATAAGAGAAGCTCCAATAAAGAAAAATTGAATTCTTAATAAAAAAAAAATTAGAAAGTTGCCAAATATCAGCAACATAATATAATTAAAAGAACCCTATAAATCACACACAACATCCTCAAAAAAAAAAATCACACACAACTAAAGTAATGATCATAGAATTGTAAGCAGATTAAAAAAAAATACATGAACCTTATAATAGAACCCTTGTTGGATCGATAAAAAGGAGCAGAAATCTAGTGCAATTGATCCAACTTGTGAGATCTTCATTGTTTGTCATCTTTTACTGCATGAAAAATCAATTGCTATTCAAAATAGAATCAAAACTAAAAATGAACAGAAAAATTAGGAGAATAAGTGAATACAAACCTATGGAAAGTATAATCTGGCACAATGTAGAATCTGACAGAGCCTTTATTCTCAATACTTCAAAAATCATGTTAAAACTGCAAGAAACATAAAAAGTGACACAATTAGGCACATAACCAAAACACACATAAATCAAAACGGGGAGAACGAAACTCACAAACCAGATCGATGATTCTAGCTTGTAGAATTGCCGTTTTGAGGTGGAGTGAGAACCGTTTAAACGAATTTGAAATGGAGAGAGCAACCTAAATACTTGAACCCCAAATATCAATTTTCAATTTCAAATCTGTTGTGCAGGAGAGAATTTGGAAGAATTGGGGGTTCTAGGGTAGAAAGTGCGAAGGGAGAGAGACGGAAAAAGTGTTCTAGGAGAGAGAGAGAGTAGATGGGTCAGTGATTCTGATAATTGGAAATGGAAAATGGTTTCCATATGGCAAAGGAATTAATTATCTAGCATGGGAAATGTTTCTATTGGGACAGAGAATAAGGCAAAGAAATTCATGGGAAAATGAGGTGCTTTTAAAAGCATGGTAACAATGCTATTACCATAAGTAAAGGCACGCAGAGTATAGGGAAAATAACAATTGTTATGCCAAAATTTGAAATTCAAATTTAACATGTAAAGGGGTGGAAATATTTTTAGGGTTAAATTGATTAGCAATTAATGACATGGATTTAGAGGGAAAAAATTAGGTTAACTAATAGCATGACCTAATAAGCTTTAAGATTAAGTGATCAATAAGGATGATAAACACTTACGAGAACTGTTCACAATTTCCAGAAGAAGTAAAAAGGTGTGATACATCTTCGATTGGTTAGAACTTTAAGAAAGTTATACTATCAAGGCAGCAGTGGTATGGAAATTTCACATGTATTTTCATGATCTAGTGTTTCAATGTATGTTTGATAAACCAGTTCAACAAAGTTAAAATTTTAATATAAGTTTATTTTTTTCATCAAAGTTTACCAATTGAGTGGGGAATTTGAAGTTTGAACTCTGATTCTACATACTACAGCGTCTTCACCAATTGAGTTATCCTCATCAGACAATTTTAATATAAGTTTTACCTAAGCAAATCTTACTAAGATACAACTACAAATAAATATTTTTTGGACGCTCACACACAAATAGAAAAAATTAAAAGAGAAATAATTTACGAGTCGCATCATTTAATCATTTTCTCTTTTAATTATTTTTGTTTGTGAGTGTGTGTGTGTGTTCAGATAAATATTAAAGAGAGTTATAAGGAGAGAGTTTGAGCATTTCTCTTGACACTTAGGGGGTTTGATGGATTAATATTATAAAGGATTTTAAAAAGATTATGGTATTGAATCAAGACTTTTCTACAATCTAAACAAATTTTGTGGTATTCAAATTAAGACAATCATGATTATTTTTCTAATGCAATTAAAATCGTTGATATTCAATTGAGATTTCTCACAACTTGGTATTCAAAAGTCTACAAATTTTGATGGATTCTTGTGTGAAGTGGATTTCATGAGACTTTTTAATGAAAAATATAAATAGTACTCTCATCCAACAATCTCACTCAAACCCTTAATACTTTTCATACTCTTTTCAAAAATTTCTTCTGTCATACTCTTTTTTTGGACTACTTTTGCTTTGAGGTGTTAGTATTGTGTTATGTTTCTTTAAATGTCTTATTCCTATTAAGGGTGTTCGCGGTTCGGTTTGGATCGGTTTCGAGGCAAAAACTCATCTGACCCAAAGATAAAATTATATGCGGTTCAGTTCAGTTTTGGATGATTAATTTTTAAAAACTAATCTGATCCTATCCAAATTAATGCGGTTTAATTTGGATCGGTTTTTGGATATCCAAATTCCAAATTGTAATTTTTTTATTAATAAAAATCTTATAAAAATATGATAAAATATAGGTTCGATACAAAATATAATATATGAATTATACAAAATTAATAATACGGAATAAGAATGACCACTTAATATCTTTATTCGCACTTTAATCGGTCAAAACTTTTTTCTCATGAGTATTTTAAACAGTTAAAATTTTATTCGCACTTTTAACTAAAATTAATTAACCTCACCTCATTTTGTTTCTCTTATGTCTTGAGGCATCTTTTCCCTTCTTAAGACTATTTTCAAAAACTCTAAAAATAATCCAACCCACAAAAATAATTTTTAACAGTGAACTAATATAACGAAGTATATTTTTGCACCAAATTATAACGAAGTATATTTTTGCACATTTACTTCTTATTATACCCTTATTTTAATCCACCAATATATTCCTATTTTTTCGCACACACTTTCTCTTTCCAATAAATTTAATATGTTTTATTTCTCTTGTAACAAACAGTCGTTAGTTACTATCTTTTTCTCCAACAAATTCATATTTTTTGTACACTCTGTCTCCTCTTGTAACAAACAATTGTCAATTTTAAGATAACAAGAAATAAATTTTGTTTATAAAAACAAACTTTTCCAAATATATATTAAACTATTTTTGTATTTAGAATTAAAAAAAATATTTTTCCTCAAGACTTGCTAACCCAATCCAACTTATTAAGGATGAGTTTGTCTGATTCAATTTTAATGTTAAAAGTATTTGGCGGTATTCAAAGCAACACAAGGACATTTGATTAATTTGAATATTGGGTTTGATCACATTCGACCCAAACCCAACCCACAAAAACCCCAAAACCTTGGCTATTTAAACACAATCCTTGTTGTAACAAAAAAAAACATAATCCTTGTTGCTTCTAAACCCTATTTGCTTCCAACCCTAGTCCCTAGCTATCAGTTACCGTCACTCACTGTTACAGTGAAAAACTCTGCAAAAACAACGTGCAGGAAAAGAATGTCTAAGCCGGAAATTTCCACGTCAGCACCGGATAGGATTAGTAGTTTACCGGACGATACACTGATTCACATCCTCTCTTCTCTTCCCGCCAAAAAAGCCTTTGCCACAAGAATTCTTTCAAAGCGATGGATTCATCTTTGCTGTTGTGTTCTCGATCTCGACCTCAGCGACGTCAATTGGGAAGACCGAGACCACTTTGTCTACTCCGTCTTGCAGTTGCGAAAAGCTGCTGGTATTCATTCCATCAACAGTTTCATCATGGACAATGGACGCTATTCCCCTCGACTTCGTGATATCGTTGTTGGTAGTTGGGAAAAAGTAACCCCTGAATTGCCTACTAGTATCCTTGCTTCTACAACCCTTGTTGTTCTCAAACTCGGTACGTTCAATATGCGTGCAGATTTTCATCTTAATATGATAAGATTACCCTCACTCAAAACCCTACATTTGAAGCACATTATGTTTAAACATGTTGAAGATCTTGCTTTGATTCTAGAAAAATGTCCAGTTCTTGAAGATCTTGAACTACATAGTATAACCTCCGAGGGTATTTATTGTCACAAAAGCAGCGAAAAAAAACTAAGAAAGTTAAACAGAGCAGATATTACCATGTGTTGTTGCTATATTCCGATGAAAGCACTTTCAAATTTGAAGTTTCTACGAATACAACTAACCAAGGTTTGTCTCATTATTAGGAATGAATGCATATCATTTAAAAAGAATATTGTAATTCATTTGTATTTATTTTGGAGAATTTGACCCTATTTTTTAATACTATGTTTTCTAAAATAATGTAGGATTATCATCACCCTTATGACTTTCCTGCATTCCATAATTTGACTCATTTGAAGCTCAACTATTATTGGGATATGGTTGTAAAAGTGCTCCACCAGTGCCCTAAGCTTCAAAAGCTTGAACTTTATCAGGTTTGTTTGTTATAAATTTAACAATCATATTTTTTTTTTAAGATACAATTATGTATCATTTTATTTTGACTCTAATATTAATAGAATGTATCTATCATTTTATTTTATCTTTATTATTTACAGAAGATGCAAGGCTATAATTGGGTGGATCAAGAAAACTGGGTTCCTCCAAAATTTGTTCCAGTTTGCCTTTCATCAAACCTTAGAAGTTGTACTATGAAGGACTTTGAATTTTCAGGCCAACAGAGTTCTCACATTATGTTAGCAAGATTTGTTATGGAGAATGCAAGAATTTTAGAAACTATGTCAATCTTGTGTTACGGGAAATGGTATGAAATAAAAAGAGCGTTATCTGCATGTCCAAGGGCTTCTGCAACATGTCAACTTTCAATAGATAACATATATGATGATTATGTAAGTAGCGGTACTTCCTCTCTTCTCTCTTTTGTTTCATTAGCTTCTACCTTGCAATTGTTTGATTTGGTGATTTGATGAACTATGAGCTGGTATGAAAGTCATTGTTTCACTGTGCACAAATTAAGAAAAAATTATCTTAATTGATTTAGTTTTTTCTTGCATGATCTTTTTGAAAAATTGGTATTAATGACATAGGTTATTAGATGCAAAAGGAATAATTAATTAGTAAGGGTTTTCAAAGGGTGGTAGCAGTAAGCATAGGCAGATAATCAAAAATCTACTATTCCGTAATCTTCTTAACGAGTGCCCGGACACTCTTTAAGCATTCTAAAATAAGTAATTATTCTTTAAAAAAGTCAAATATTTCGATTTTTAATACATTGATTGCATGTATTTTCATAAATGAATAATTAGTAAGGATTTTTAAAGGGTGGTAGTAGTAAGCATAGGCAGATAATCAAAAATCTACTATTCCGTAAAGGGTCTTCTTAATGAGTGCCCGTACACTCTTTAAGCATTCTAAAATAAGTAATTATTCTTTAACAAAGTCAAATATTTCGATTTTTAATACATTAATTGCATGTATTTTCATAAATATTTGATACTTATAGTCCTCAAAATGTAGCACTCGTTAACTTTTCCCTTCCACAAAATGTAGTAATTGCACCCTTATCATTGGGGAGAAACTTAGTTTACATTGAAAGAAATAAAAGTCACATGCAAGTCAATTCTCACTTCAAGCAAGTCAATTATCACTAATTTTGTTTTTGATTTTGACATTTTTGCTGTTTTTTTCTATGCAGGCGTGGAGGTGAATTTGATCTAACTACACTAGAAGTGCCTTTCTGAGTTTTTTCGGTTCTTTACTAGACACAAAGCAGCCACGTTAATAGTTAGTGAGTTTATTTAATGCTCGGAAGTTATGAGTATTGAAACCTTTTAACTCCTCTTCTATTTTTATTAATCTCTTTTTATTGTTTGATGTTATAAGCTTTTTTTTTCTTCTAGTTTTGTCCTTTTGGATGTGTTTGATTCCTAAGAAACAGCGCATTGGACGGAACAACTTTTTTGCACTCCGTTTGATTGAAAGACCGTTTATGGAACGGGAAAAAACATAGAGCAAGAGATTCTCAACCAAAACATAAATTTGTCTTCAATAAACCATAAGACAACTTTTTGTCTCATGTATATGAATAAAAACCGAAACGATTCAAAAATTAATATTACGTAGAACCGCACCTCATGTGTCTGGTTTGACACACACCGTCCTACATACTCACATAATCATCACACACACAAAAAGTGTCAAAAATGGAGTAGTAGCCAAATTCTGTGCAAAGCATGTGTCCTTAATAGTTGGAAAGCAACAAAGACATTCGCGTAGCAATTTGTAAGACCCATATTAAGGATCCTGAATTTGTGAATTGAAATTGTATTTTAGTTGTTATAGTATTAACACATTTACTTGTAATTTAAATTTGTTAGAATGAAAATAGACTAGACAAGAGTTTATAAGGTATAAGTATGACCTACTTTAAAAATGTTAGACATAATTTGTCATATTTCCTATATATCATTATCTTGTAGTCCCATTTTTAAGGCATAGCCTAACCATTAGAAAACTTTAAAGTCTTTCAAAAGTTCAATTCACTACTAAACACTTAAATGGTGAGTAGTGTAGGGTTTTATAAATAGACTGATATCAATGAAAAAAAGTTTCCGTATTTGATTAGTCAAAAAAGTTTTATTCTCGTTTTTGTCCATAGACAAAGTGTTATACACCAGTCTAAACTCATACATACAACTGAGATATCTCAGTTTTGAACATGTTTGAAGGTGCCTACCTTAATAATATTTACATTGTCAGTTGAGTTAGGCTTTAAGTACATTCTATTTTGATAACTAACGCAACCTTTAAGATAATTTACCTTTATATGACATCCTATTTAAATTTTTTCACAGTAAGTTTGTTGTCCGTTTATATGATTTTCTCAAATTAAAACCATAGTTGGCCGCCATTATGAAAAATATTAATTTTGAAGTTTTAGAAAGAAATTCTATCATTTAAAAAATTTATTTTGTTTTTTAATTAAAAATTAAATTAGGCCTACTTTAGATTAAACATTGCATTAGATTGATTCTAAATAAAATTAGGATTACTTTTGTCAAAAAAATTAAATTAGGATTACTCGAAATTTTATTTTATTCAAATTTAAAATAAGGATCAGAGTAAAATATTTAATTAGGTGAAAAGGTTAAAGTTGTAAATAAAAGAATTTAATTGAGATGTAAACTTAGAAGAAAAAATTATACAATTTTTTTTAATTATTCCTAGTACAACTAGCTAGCAAAATACGAACGATAGGAATAGGTTCGTTAATTAATTTGGCTTCAGTTTCGTTAACTAGTTCTAAGGTTCTTCTCAATTCCATGTCTGGACATTATTATATACTAGCACTCAAACGGTCACGACGTACCCGTCTGTTCGATCCAGTGGCGGAGCCCTTCATCGTGGCCTACCCGAAAAAATAAAAAAATTATTAATTATAGGTTCAACTTGCGAGATTTTAAACAATTTTGCGACAGTTTTAGTTATCGACACATCCAAATCTCCACAAAATGGTGTAGTGGCCCAACAGAGAAATTTAAAATTAAAAATCATAAGTCTATTTTGCGAGATTTTAAATAACTCTTCAATGATTTTAGTTTTCGACAGTTCCAAAAGTGACATACATGGTTTTTGTCATACTTATACGTTAGCGGAGGTTTCCAGGCCTTCTAATTTGTGGGGATTTCAAACCTCCCTTATCTTCCAATTAAAAGTTGTACTATAAAAAATATTTCAAAATTTATTGGCCCACCCGAGCTTTTTTTTTCTAGCTCCGCCACTGGTTTGATCATTTTGATTGTACGTTAGATTATTTATTATTTCAATTTTACATTAGATTATTTATTATTTCAATTATACACTTAAATAAATTTTTCTATAATAATATTTATATTCTTTTAGCCCACCTCAAAGACATTCCAACACCAACCAAGTTGCTTGGGCTCCAGTGGCAAGGAGCTCCTTCTAAGGACGTATCCGAGGAATACCGAGTTCGATCCCAGGGAGAACAACACTTGACCAGTGTGCATGCCTCTACGCATGAGTCAGATTAGTCGTCCACCTTTGGTGGGTCGGAAAACAGTGTGAAAGTAAAAAAAAAAAAAAATGGCATTCCAACACCATAATGCCCCTAGCTACTTAGGTTACAAGCTTGTGTTACAAAGCTCAGCTATAAGAATATTATATTGTTGATGTCTCTGAAAAAGATAAAATTTTATATTAGTATTTGTTATGTTGTTGGTGTAAATTTAAAATAAAAGTATATTGTTACAACTTGAAATTACAAACATATCGATACATATAATTTTAATAAAATCTAACTAATTTCATAAAAAATATTGTTCATAATTTACACGCGTTAGTGCGATAAAAAAACGGACATACATGCACGGAGTATCCATCAGAGTGCTAGTAGTTATAAATGGGATAAGGGATTTTGTGCTGACTTTTTTATTATTCTATTTATACGATAAATGAATTTCTCTATAAAAATGTTTATTGTTGGTAACATTAAAAAAGATAAGAATTTATATTATATTTTTTATATTTTTTTTGTCATTGAAATAGATAAACATCGTTGGTTGAATTTGTTATAATTTCAAAATCACAAAATTTATATTTACACTTTATATCAAAATGAAAATTTTATAAAATACATCGTTCATAAATTACAATGTTAGCGCAATAAAAAAAAATCAGAAAGACGGACACGCGAATATTTTATAACAAACTTCTAAAAACTTCATTGTATATTTTCTATATTATATAAGGGTTATTATATGTTTAACCCTTGTAATATTAGTGGTTTTTGGTTTATCCGCCTATAAAAACAAGGAAAATTTTATGATGAAGTCGTGAAAATGACTTTTCTGATGAAGTTAACACTATAACATCAAAAGTGTAGTGAGTAACACCCCACTGTTTGTACAGCGGCATCAAAAGTTCAGTCCCCATAGTATCACCAATTCATTAGATTAACAAGACTACACTTAATCTAATTTTATCCTACTTTGTTTTAAGTGTAACACCCCACAAAGTGTAACACTTATGACTATCACATAATATCATCAAATCTGTTTGCATGTTAAAGATGTCAACGATAAAATAATACTTGTAAGTCCAAGATGTTGCAAGCATTACTAGATGAATTACTATTGATCATTAATCAGTAATCAACAATTTAAAAATGAATCAAACATTAAAATCAAAATTAACTTTTTCAAAAAAGTCAGTTT
>Ga0228710_1005179_pt1 | contig 20315 bp, 13 predicted proteins | sample MedpolnodulmetaG_FD_177995 | JGI IMG/M metagenome (GOLD analysis project Ga0228710, IMG submission 177995) | Root nodule microbial communities from Medicago polymorpha collected in Santa Monica, California, United States - pink nodules | ecosystem: Host-associated > Plants > Roots > Nodule... | reverse complement strand
TCCAATTTTTGGTAAAAAAAAAAAACACGTGACACCTCATATAGGGTGTCACGTCAGCGTAGACCGAGTCAAAATTGGCCTTGGGGGCCAAAACTGTCACATATGCAAAACTTAGGGGCGGTTCTGTAGTTTTTTTCTTAGGGGACCAAAATCGCAACTTAAGAAAAGTTAGGGGGCTAAAACTCCTATTAAACCTAAAAATTACACTAAATCACTTTTACTTAACAACAAGGAATTACACTACACCGGTAAAAAGGCCACCAAAGACAAAATTACAAACATAACATATCCACATGATTAATCAATGATGCCCCATGATGCAAGCAACATAGTTTTTAGTACGTTCGTTCGTTCATAATGTTATAAAAAATATCGATAATCCAACCAACATGCTTGCCATAATACGCATTGTTGTTAGCATATCTCCAGTATTGCTCTCAAGTTCTATAGGGAACAAACAAGTTCCCTTTGATGGATCTTGTGTAACAATACTACCTAATCCATTGAAATCGCATGCTTCAACGCTCTGGTCTCTAGTTTGAAAAAACTGGTTAAAAGCAAAAGATGCATTACCAGCTAATCCCAAATTTCCACAAGAACAACCATATCCTAAACTTGTACAGTCAGCACCAGCACAAGCATAGTCTAATGCCGACGGGATCAAAGACATATTCTTAACATCTGCACTTAGGACACACCATTTATGTTCTTGGTATCGAACACCCTTCGCTGATTGTGGCATTTTTTCTTCTCCTTTACCTGAAAAATCTATAGGAAACTTCGGCTTTCCATCATAACGATAAATTCCCCAATGACGTTCAAAATTACCAGGATCAATACTCTTTAAATTCTCGTCAAAAAGAGAAAATAGATACGCATCCATATGTCCGGGGAGCATTGGAGTACCTTTTTTACTAGCCATATTTTTAAGAAACCCTTGGTAAAATCTTTTTGCATTGTTAACATTAGCATTTATGTTACCATCAGTTGGCCAACCAATTTCACCAACAACAATTTTTATGTCAGAGTAACCAGCCTTTTTTAATGCCCAAGCAAGTGTATCTAAATTTGCATCAAAGACATTGCTATATTGTGCATTTTTGTCTCTAATTGTCATGCTATTGGTACCAAAGAATGCAAAATCTTGTGGAAAACCTTCACTTTGATATAGACTAAGGAAAGGGTAAATGTTGACAAGAAACGGCGACTTCTTTTCGTGAAGAAATTGGATAATTTGGTTCATAACATCACGAATGTTGTCTCGAAAATCTCCATCCGACGGTTTGTTTGTTTGAGATTCATAAACATCTGCATTCAAAGCTGTCGTCACCTTCACTTGGTCTCCATGTCCAGCTTTATCAATAGCCTTTTGAATATTTTGCATAGCTGGAAATGTTTTCTTCACATATTTATCCCCGTAGCTTTTCAAGAATGGTTCATTTCCAACTGCTACGTATCTGCAATAACACAATGTGTATGTAGAATGAAAAAAAAAATATGAATTCACGATAAACTAATAAATTTATGACATTGGTCAACGAGGTTGTCAATTCAATGGTAAGAGTTTGATTTTGTAACCTTTACATCAAGGGACAAAGTTCAAAATCCTTCAAAAATGATTGTAAAATGACAATTAATGTCATTTAATTAATCGTAATCGTTTCCAACCCCATATTAAAAAAAAATTAAAATATAATATTGATATGATGTTAGCAAGACAAAACAAATTTAGGGTTCGAGATTAAATCATTGACTGGTGTGCATGAAAATACATGCATTTTGAAAGATTAATCAACCCTTTAAATGAATTTCAACAACCTCAAAATTATTTTCCACAGTTTTTCGCATGAATACTTAAGTTTAAAAAAGAAACATCAAGATGTGTAACTATGAGGTATAATGTATAGGAACATAATGACATGCACGCACGGACACAAACCTGATATTCACACCCCCATTGTGAAGATGTTTGGTGAGATTTTCTTTTACCCAATCTTCGGAATCTCCAAGACTTCCAGCAAATTTACTTAATTGATCATTAGGAATTCCAACCATGACTTCAAAATCTCCGGAAAAAGCACCAACGATCCAAGGATCTGCATCAAAAAGTTTCACCTTCTTGATTCCACTGTCCCTCAACATATTTGCAACAATATTAGGATCCATAGGGTGTGATGCAAGAGCACCCCAATTGATACCAAGACCTGGTATAGAATCTGCCCCTTGTACACATTGTAGGGTACCATAAGCTAGGAGAACTATTAAACAAAGTGTACCTATGGAGAATTCGGCTCCAGCCATGGCTGTAAGCCGTTGATAGTGTTGTAAAATGTTGAAGGTAACAAAGGTGAAACTGAGATGTAACAAATTTTTTTTTTTTTTATTGAGACGGAGATGTAACAAGTTAAGTTTATAAAATAACTTGTTACAGTTAGATTTACAACAACATTTTAACCAAATATGGTTTTTGCTTTGATGTTTTCAGTTACAATGTCTAAATAAAGTCGGATATTTGTGTAATTCATTGTTAATTTTTTCTAATTGTAGTCGTCATTCATAATAATTTACAAGAACTGAATGGTTAAATAAAGAAATAAACATTTCACCTAAAAAGAAGAAATAAAACCAAATTAAATAAGTTCTGTAAACAACGTTTTTTAAATAAAAGACAACTAACACATTGGTTAAAAATTCACACATTTAGGTGAATAAACGGAAAATTCAGTGTACGAACACACAACGTCATTCCTAACAGATAAAAGGGCCCCTTATATAATATATCATAATATTTTTACTATTACTTTTTCCACTCTATGAGATTCTCGTGCGCCCTATTTTTTTCTTCCAAAACTACCCTTTATTCAGATTCTATAATCCGAACAATATTTCGGATTATGAAATCCAAATGCTCCCTATATATAACTTGAAATCAGAAAATTTTTCTCATTTCTACGATTTCCACATTTGCCGTAAAACTTCTCTCTCCCACCCCAAAATCCGAAAACCACACATTGCGTGAATCTTGTGATTTTTTGCTCAAAATCATTTACATTTCAAACTTCATCAAACATAAAACTCAAGATTAGGTCTCCTTCCCTTAATATGTAACTGACTGGCACTAAAGCTCTTCAGATTATACAATCCAAACTAGGTTGTTGTTGTTGTTCGGATTGTATAATCCGAAGTGTATCAATGACAATTTCTGCCTGATTTTTTTGACAATTTTGTGGATTTTTGTTAATTGTACGTATATTAGATATTGCATGTTGTATGGATCAAATAAAAAATCAAAGACAGGTGATGCATGTTTCGGTTAGGCGAGAGCGGATGGAGAGGAATGAAGCGGAGAGGAGAGTGGACAGGCGTGGTGGCAAGGGTAGGAGATGTCGTGCTAATGGCAATGGAACATCTCAGATGAACGATCCTGAGCCACAATACACGCCCCAACCCGAACATCAGATGGAGGCCTAGCATTTTATGCTTCCATTGTTGTATCTATTTATTTTTTGTTTCTCATAACCATATTTCTAGCTGGATATTTATGTTGACCTAGTTTTTAATTACTGCCATTAATTAATAAGTTGGGCTCATATCCTTAACGATAGTTATGACTGCTTGCGCTTTCATCATCCGTAGGTTTTACGGATGGTACATCACACCTTTACAATGCATTGTATGTGGAAAGGTTTTGCTTGATTAGTTTGTGGACTGACATTTCTTCCTTGCGAACTTTGTTTGCAGGGTGATCCAAAAGCTGGTGAAGTAACCAACAAAGAACTTAAAATTGAACCCAAGACTACCACTATTCCAAGTTATATATCTGTAGATACTGACACCTAAACGATTGATCAATTACCACAAGTAGATATTATAGGTATGGTTTTATTGTTGCTCATCAGATACTTTTCTGTAGATCAGACAATAGCAGTTGCCTAGTTTGCATCAGATAAAGGAAGAAGTCTTGCATACTCCAAGAGTATTTCACTTCGACAGTTAGAACTTGACATGACACATTTTGAACCTGGGCTGTCTAAGAAGCTAAATTAATATTTTGACTGTTGTCAGCGTGACAAAATAGAGTATGCGAGAACCTTGCCAAATAGTGTCGATGGTGTCATTATTTATGTTCTTATTGTCTTCTTTTCACCTAGCATTATTACAAAAATAGAATATTTGAAGACATTTTCTTCTGACCTTCGCCGCCGTCTCTATACCCAACTGATGATGGGTAAAGGAAATACCAGAAAACTTACTTGTAATGCTTCCATTTTTCGCAGCTCCAGAAGATGTTTCGGTTGCTTGTGATAGTGATCCAAATCTATTGGAATAGGTTCGACTTTACAATGAGGTAAAATATTAATGTGTAATTGTACTCCCTTCATGAGCTCTGCTTTTTATTAAGGACCACTTCATCTGATTCAATAAAAATAGAGATGGTGGAAAATTAATATTCTACGAGTATTTGTATCAATAAGTGGATGAAAAAACGGCATTATATGAACAAAGACAATGATGAAGAAGGTGCTGGAACTCCCAGCTCGTCAAGTGCGAAGCAAACAAGAGACACCAAGATTCGTGGTACAACCACCAAGAATGAGCTTGTCACAGTAACAGAAAATAATCTATGAAGGAGACAACCACCAAGAATGTTATTGGCTGATGGAAATGGTGCTAGAAAAACAAGAGGCATAAATTAGAGTACACTTGCAGAAATTGAGGAAGAGCCAGTTGTCGAGGTGGAAGTCGAACCTAGAAATGCTCATGCAAAGGCTTACGGAATTCAAAATCCAGAGTTGGCTGATATGAGAACAAAAGAGGAGAAATGATAATTGCGGCAAAAACCGCGACACCAAAAGTCATCATTGGAGGTTTTGGTGGAGGAGAAACATAGAGGGGAAAATGGGTATTCTGTAAATCAGGTCTAATTCTAAATATAATGGGTCAAACTCAATTTGATGTTAGTACCTCTGGTTCCATAAACAGGGTGTTCTAGGTAACCTTATTCGAGGCCACAGTTCACTGGTCCCATAACATATCTATCCTAATCACAATTCAGATTGCTTTTCTCAAGTATTTACTTGATGACGAAATTGGTTACCAGGTTCACTAACAAGCTGAATTTCTCCTATGGTGTTTGGGAAAGACTAATCCTCTTTGACAACAACTGTGTTTTGATAAGTGCTCCAGGAAGTACAGATCAATTGGAGTTAGAAAGAACCCCTTGTCACCCATCAGCGGGAACCCGAGTTTTTTTTCTTCTACAACTATTAAACATGAAGAAATTTAGTAGATTGCAACCTTGAGGACACAGTTGATTTTGAGGGGATTGTATCACCAAGACAATAGAATAAAGGGAAATTAGAGTCGTTAGAGCAGTTAGTGTCATGACCCAATCTCTGCCGTGACCGGCGCACAGACTGATACCTAAAGTCTGGCCAGCCTAACATACGAAACTTGACAAATGCATAAAACAAATAGCTTTTGAATAATAGTACACTGTGAACCCAAAATTTTCTACAAATTTCGATAGAGTAACTTTTGTATTTTTAACATTTTCAAATTGAGAACCCTGTTTACAGTTAGTTAGATTAATATTTGTGGGATTTAATAGATCAGTGACTCTATTGTAGAGGAGAGATCTCCCTCTTTTATTCTGTCTAATCCTACAATAAGTAGTTGTCTATTTTCAAAACAATTTCTTGGTTGCTAACAAGAGTGTGTAGTATTACTCTAACATGAGATTGTTATGCAAACATTTCTCATACGTAGTGTTTCTCAATCAACGGACAAATTCTTATTCACACATTTCTCAATCAAGATAAAGCATCCTACTCAAAAAATGTGAAACACATACATGATCTGAACAGAGCTTGAAAAGCAAAATCTCGGACTCAAAACCATGCACTACAAGGGCTAGAAAAAGAAAATTATGTAACACATTCTACTTCATTACAACAACAGCCAAGCTTTATCCCACTAAGTGGGGTCGGCTTGGGAAAATTATGGATCAAGGGGCTAGGCTCACTAGGTATTATGGGTTGGAGGGGCAGCGGCATGTGATTCTCCCACTGCCAGGAGTAGGAGGTGTTCGCTGCTTTGTGAATCCAGCCTCACGTTGTACCCTCGTGTCTAAATCTTACTTTCATCATTAAAGCAGTCTAACATTTTGCCTTTACAAGAGTGTGCTGTGCTACTGCATTGCATTTCTTGATTATTGCTAGATAGCTAAGAAGAAAACATCCTATATTTTTCCCTTGCCTATTTTTGGTCAGAAAATTGATTTCTGAATTCCTTCTGAAACTGTACTGGGGGTGTTCCTTTTGCTGCTAAGGTGATATCATCAAGAAATCCCCGCTGTGGAAACTCTTCAGGCACAAGAGCTTGATATGTTTCAAACTGTTTTGCAGCTTCCTCCTTTTTATCCAGAAGACTGTATATTATTCCCTTCAACATATTTTTAACACATCAATACAATAATTTCATGAATGGAATATCTTTCTGCATAAATTCCATATCTTACAGAACTATATTAGCAAAGTATGACATTATCATAAATGACATTATCATAAATAAGAGCAAAAATTAAAGTCAGAGGAAGAATAATTGTGTGCATGATTTGCATACAAACTCACCTGGCAAAGATAAGGCCTAAAATCTCGAGGATTTTGATCAATCAAATCTTGACATCTTTTCAAGCCCTCCTCCAAATCACCCTGCAAAGCACACATATGTTATGATTTCCAAATAATTACTCCAAAAAGACATTGTTCATGGTTAATCCTGAACTCGTAGTAGATAAGCAAAGGAAGAGAAAACTAATGAATCTGCAGTTCACCTGTACAACACGCATTTGTGCAATTAAGATCCTTATATTTCTCTCCTCCGTAACTTTGTTTTCATTAATAGCTAACTCTAAAGCCTTGTTCAGCATTTCAAATACAGCAGGACCCTCATTGTTTTTGTGCATCACCATAGCCAAACCCTGTAGATAAGAGAGTATCATTCATCTCAATCGTAAGCAAACCAGCGCAACAAACAAATGAAGTGTCGTGGTAAATTGATTTCATGATATTGAGTTGTAAATTGTAATACAATTACTATTTTGATGGCATTTTGTGGTGATACTGATATATTAAAAAAAATGTATCACCACAAAATGCCGTCAAAGAAGCAGTGTTCACTATGATGCTCGTCAAAACACCGGTCACGGCGTCGCCATTTAACAACACTGCACAGTTTTACACCATAGCTGCTATTTTGACAATTGGTCAGAAACTGCCTAGCGCCATCTAATATTCATCACATAAATTTACAATCACAGGCCTCTTCTCGATTTACAAACTAAGGCTCAATTGCTCAAAACAATATAAGCATAATAGGCATGCTTTCGAAGCATCACACTAAAACAACATCCAGAATTCATACATATGGGTTTTGTATAATTCTAATGAATGAGCAACGTGAAATAAAGAGTTAAGAGCTTAGGGAAGATATAAAATGAACTGCCATGTCAACATGCAATCATATTTGCATAAAGGATAACATAAGATATATCTTTTTCATAGCATAGTAATAACTAATAAAAATGTTTTTAGATGAGCACTCCAAATAACCATGATTACCAATCAGCAACACAACTTGTTTCTCTAAACAACTTAATTAAGCAATTAACATAAAAGTGCTTACATATAAGTTATTTTTACAACAAACGATAAAAGAAAGTCATACTGTTTTCATATTAAGCTATCAACTATTGATGTCAATAGATAAGTCAATCCAAACAGACCCAAAGTCAATAATTTATCAACGTTCAAATAAAAATTCCAAATTTCTAATCAAAATTTGACAAACCTAAACAAAAAAGCATTCTTATCCAACTTTTCAATCATAATCAAAATTCAAACTTTCAACACCAACATTCAAAATTCCATCAAAACAAAAACAGATAAATAGATTTCGAAACATTACATGAAGAGCTCTAACAAGAAGAGGCATATTCTCCAATATTTCCAAATAAAATCCTTTAGCCTTACTCAAATACCCCATTGTCTCATAACACAATGCAAGCAAAAGCCTCCACTCAACTTCATTTGGTTCCACATCAATCAACCTCTTCACAAACTTCTCAGCTTCTTTACACTTCCCTCTCTTAATTTTCCCATACACAATCACTTTAAGAGCCTCCACATTTCTTGAATCCTTCTCCAAAATCTTCTCCTCCAAAATTTCTGCTGAATCAACAGAAGGTACTGAAACTGCAAAAGCGGGTTTTCTGCTTAAGCAAGCGATGAAGATGAACGACCCAATGAGAAAAAATGCAACTTTTTGTGAAATGAAGTTGGTTAAAGTTGTTTGAGGTGAGAAAATTGTGGAGGGTGTTAATGGAGTGCGGGAACAAGTGCATAGTGATAAATGGGTTGCACGGAAGTTCGATGGTTGAAGTGAAATTGATAAGGGTTTGTTGAAGATATGAATTCGTGGCAAAAGAAGGGAAATGGGGAGATTTGGTTTGAATTCTGAGTAGATGAAGAGAGCGGTGGTCGCAGTAGAAGTAGAAGCCATTTTGATTGAAGGGAAGAAAAAAAAAAAGCTCCTCTCTTTATTCAATTGTTTTGAGCTGGGGATAGTTTTAGATTCTGGATTTAAATCACTAATTAATTTTTTTTAAAGGAGTTTAACAACTTTTTTTTTATTTTTAACAAAAACAAAAAGACATTAAACTTCCATAAAGAGTGCCTCAAAGGAAATAAAAGAGTTTAAAAAATATATAACTAAATAGATAGTCAAAAGGGAGAAAACTGTAACATTGCAAAAGAAAAGATCTGAGCTCGACTAACAGTTTGAACCACCATACGTGATAATTGTAAAAATTATGAGATTTGTACGATTTCAACCACCGTCGAGAATGGAGTTTAATGCGATCAAATAATTGGTCCAATGGAAGCTCTGCATGTCGAAATTCTTGCATTGCATTCCTTCCACACAACCCAAATAGTTGTCATCCAAATAACTTGAAGACCCAAACAAATATCTTTCATAACCACAGATGAACCCCCAGATTGTTGTGCATGCACCACAACATCAGCCGGGATAGCCATTGATACAACCAACCACCGATGAATCGAATGTCAAACACTTCCAAAAAAAATTGCAACTTAAGAACAAATTGTTGATTGATCATTGCAACGTAATAATTTGTTCATGGAATCGTCATCTAAGATGAGATAAATTATCTTTTGTTGGAATCCTTTTGTTAAGAACTTGTCATGCAAAGAATGACACCTTATATAATGCTCATTACGAGAGATTAAATGATATGCATTTTTGAGTGTGTAACATCTCCCAAACATTGTCCTTCAAAAAAATGTTAGATAACGAAGAAATACAATCACCCAACTGATCCTCCTCCTAAACAAAGAGACGCCTTCTCCACTGCCACCCTGACCGATCCACCCCTCACCCTAGCCTCCTCATCTCCACTACCGTAACACTTTTATCAACACATAAATAAAACAGACGCTGAAACTTTTCCCATAAACAATCGCCATCAAACCAAGGGTCCACTAAAATAATGTACACTCACTGTTGCCAATAATTTACCCCACTCTCCCCTTAAACCAACTTCTCTCACCACCCTCACCCCCTCCTTAACTTAAGAAAAATTATGGGTTGACACCATTTTTTTTCATACCACTCCAAATGACATTTTTTATTTATATTTCTCCTCCCTTTTATCAACTCATTTCTCTCTCATCCACTAAACAACTACCACATAAGGGTGTATAATGGAGGGTTGCCACATAGGGTGGTTATCATGACTCAAATTTAGATAAAGGGATATTTAACAACTAATTTTTTAAAAAAGGAATTTAACAACTAATTAATAATCCTCTAAAAAAAACTAATTAATAATATTTGTCGTTCAAAACATATTGTTAGGATGCATTGTGCTATAATTTACTTTTTTGATGTTGAACCAAAAATATTGATGAAAGTTGTGTTTTAAAAAAATATTTTAATTTGAAGTTATTTTTTTTTAATCAAATTAGTTGTATCGTGTATTTATGTGCTACATTTTTACTTTCATTGTCTGTTTACCGGGAATAAGGAAGGTGTTCTTCGTGAGAAGCAATTGAAACTTTAGAAACATCTTGACAAGTAGATGATGTTTCCACTTGGTAAAATATTCTATTTGAATTTTTTTTTCTCATTTAAGTAAGATATAATTTACGAAGTGTTTAAACCATTGGAACATGGAGTTTGAAACTGGATTTGTTGGACCTTATGTTTTGATTCAAAATAAGTCAAGAACACTAACGTACAATGTGGGATAAGCTTTCATAATTTTCCAAGGGAATTTTGGAGGCCAACGGTTAATTTTACAATTGGCTATGGTATAGGGACCCCTTTATCATTGAATGAAACAACCAATTCCAAATTCATAGGTCACTTTGCTTGTGTTCTTGTTTATGTTGATCTTGTGCAAACTTTTTATGGGGGCATTTTGGTTGAACGAGAAAGATATGTATTATTTGTCACAATTGATTTGAAAGATTTTCTTTGTTTTGTACATCTTGCCACATTATTGGACATTCTCAACTCAATTGTAGAAATTCTAACTGTGAGCAAGATTAAGAGATGTGTGCCACTACGTGCAAAAAAAAGTAATAAAATATATTCCTAAAAACTCTTAAAAGCAACATTTGGATGAGGGTGAAGAACTTCGCATGATCGTGTTGATGATGCTCATGTTGAAGATGCGCCCCACAAGTTGAAGAAGTTGTTGTGGGGTGCTGGTTGAAGACATTGGAGTGATTGGTAATGCACTGGAGGACTGCCCTATCTTCAACACTACTATGAATCTCTTGTTTGGTTTCAATCACGAAGTTCTTTATTTGTCTCTGATAGCAGGTTCATCACTTGGTCATCTAGCCCATAAGACAAAGGGAGCTGATAAGTGTTGCTGGCAAGTACGTGGATTCAATTCCTATTGATGCTATAATTTCATATTCAATGTTATTCATGATATAGAAACACTCGCCAAATTGGGGCTACTGTCACTAGTGCTGAGTTTATTGTGGTTACATCTAAATCACAAAGGTAAAAATCGAAAAGACACATAAATTTTTTCTCTAAAAGCATAGCATTACAACTCTAAAGTTAGGAGTGATTGTATACTTATTTAGCATGGGTTTTGGTGGTTTTAATTTTGGTCTCCCATATTCTAGTTATTTTTATTTCCTTTTCCTATTTTCACTTGTTGTAAAATTAGGCTTCAGATTATCTCTATAAATAATAATCAATATATAAATAAAGAATCAATAAAACATAAACAAAAGAGATTTCAATGAAACTTATCTTTATTGGTATTGTTATCGAATTAGATCACCGACCACAGCTCTATCAACATCTTTGAACATCAAATCAAACCTGCTACGGAATCAACTATCAAGATCTGTAGAACGAACAAGCAGTGAAGTAGTCTGAGACGTGCTGATCGCATTGTCCTTAAGGATTTTCCGTGTAATTATACGCTAATCCCCCAGGATTTAACAGACCCTTCTTAACGTAGAATTGAGGAAACAGAACTAGCAAGAATATATTTTCATGAAGATGATAACCCAAAGTTGTGTTATAAACTTATGGAAGAGAGCATCTTTTAAAGGTACTTCATAAGTTTTCATATATATGAAAAACGGTGTACTTGTTATTGGAATAAAAAAAGGAACGTAACCTCTATATGAAAATGGGCAGTTTTCTCCTGAGCATAAAGGCACAATCTTCTCAAAAAAATAACAGCAACTATAACGTGCCTTAACAATTTTATTTCAGTTACAACTTAAAAACCATGTGCCTTAATTACTCTTTAAGATGAAAGTAAATATCCTTGGACTAATTCAAGTTAAAATGTTGTAGCCAAAAGAATTAGACCAAGTCAAATATTATAATTAATAATATGACAACAGTTTTCTTTTAAAATATTTTTCTATATTTCTCAATTGAAAATATGGGACACAAAATATTTGAAACTTTTGAAATATATTCAAAATTTACAACAATCCCCCACATATTTCAAAAGTTTAAAAGAAATTAGAAAAAGGACTTCCTGGGTTAACATCCTGGATGTGATGCATCATATTGGTGTAGCAAGCTATATGAACCAACCCTAGAATGATAATACTTAACACACGGTGAAGTTGGTATAGCAAGCTATATGAACCAAAATCACTTGGTGTATGTTAGCGGTATACCATTCGCATCACACCCTCACAATTCTCGCCGTTGGCGCTGTTGGTGCGCTAATAGGCCGTGCGCGTGCCTAGATTATTTCATGAGTGCTCCAGAGATTTCGCCAAGATCTCATACAAGCTACCCCACTTGACACTCACATAGGTGATTTCATCAAGTGTATGCTGCAAATCATACACCACCCATAAGGGATATGAAATTCCTTAAAAGTTTTATAGGTTTATCCTCTCACTAATGCAATGTCTAGAACTTTTCACACACACCATGGGAAAGGGACAAGAGCAAAAATTAATTAACTAATTTTTGGTGCTAGCAGAACCAATAAGTGACTTGTTCTTACCCATATGAACCTTATTCATGGGATCTCCAATCACAAAGGTTGGGTTCCCATCACTTATTAATTTCAAGTGGCTTAAGTCCCAATCCCCTCGATGTACACATATTTAATTCATCCTCAGGGGCTTTGTTTAGTAGCTACTTTATACACAAATGATGAAGACAATTTTCTTTCATCATAAAAGATTGACTAAGATATCTCTAAGTCAATCAATCTCATATATTTATCAAAGTTTATAACAATAAACTTGATCTCTATAATTATATTTATAGAGGTCTGCTTGAATGACTTCAAGCGACATCATCTCGTAAAATAATTTTACATTTTGATTTATTCTCATTGGAATTCAATTTCAATTAACATCATTGTATTATTTTGATACAATGGTTCATCAACTCTAAACAATATTTCATAAGTATCACACTTGACTTCCTCAATATACTTCATCAGGTCTACTTAGATAAATTCTAAGCGACAACTCCCATATTGAGAAAATATAACTCTACAATTCTATTTGAATAATTTTCAAGCGACAACAATTCCATAATGAAAAATAAATCCCACTGTATTTTCTCATAAACAAATTTCATTAAACATCATTGTATTAATATTCTAATACAATAGATAATCTATAATAATATACCATATAATATTTTATGGTATCTTTCAGATATTTCATGATTCTACCAATAAAATATTTCTTCAATTTTCTTCTATCAAGTATAATAACCATACTTGATCCAATTTTTCCATTCACGTCAATTTAGATGTCATTTTATCCTTTTAAAAAAATCTCGGCATATTAGTTAGTCAAATAAACTAAAGACTTCACAAATGAAATATAAGAATAAAGGAAGTTCAATCCAACACAAGATGATTTATTAGAGTATCGCTTCTCATTCAAATACAATCATATAAATTTCAATAATTTCTCAAGCATATTGTACAAATGCATTTCAGAAAAATTATATAAACTATAATACCTTAGTGTAAGTTCACTTAAACAATGCATATATTAACTCTTTGATAACACAAGTTAAATTAGTGAGATACATATAGCTAGAATACAAAAGCATGGGATAACACATGTATTCACATGTCAAAACTAACTTTAACAAGTTCCACTCCTACATGTGTTGAGCGTGACACTATACAAAACATCATTCAAGATAAGAAGGATACATGGAGATATATACTAACATGATTTGATGCATGAGGATGGATCATATTCAAATCATATCAGTTAAATAATGATGCATACTGCATACACAAATATATTGGATTATTCCCAAAACTCATAAAATGAAGTCAATCCTTTAGCAAATAAGGTGTATATAACAACCAAAAATAAATAAATACTCATTTGACTTGAATATAATAGAAACCGTTGATTAAACCATTGGAAACATTGTTCAAAGACATAAGCTCAAAAGTTGACATGTTCAAGTTGTTTCAAATAAGTAAATATAACAAGATACTACAATCATTAACGTTAGATATAACAATCAGTAAATAGTCACATTAATTTTAATTAACATATGATTATGATTAACTCCAAATTCTTTTTTTTTTCTTCAGGAATTGACCACAACCCAAAAAGATCAATTGAGTTTAATAACATTAAGAATTATAACCATCTCATCAAAACAAATATAACAATGGAAAAGAACCATCACGGAAAAAACAAAAATAACAAACCAAAATAGTCATATCAAAAAGCGCAAAGACAAATTTAACCAGATTCAATAAAAACATTTATCTTTATTAATTTATTTTTCTTCAAATCCGAGATATAGAACCTGTTTTGGAGATTATAGAAAAAGAGTTTTTCTATCATGTGCAAATTTGCACATGTTAAGAAATTTAAAATAGTAATTTTGCATTGGAACTTGAACATTTTGTATTAATATATAACTTTTTGTTAAATAATTGTTGGTTTCAATAAAAACTTGCTACTTTTAGTTATCTTAACATGTGCAATATTGCACATGTTAGACAAACCCATAGAAAAAAACCCCATTGTTTGCGATGAGCCTCGGAATTCAAATTGGTGAAGTCAATTGACAACTCTCAATTTCTCAATAGTTTCCACACGGAGATAAATTCTGAAAAACAACATGAAGAAAATCCTTAAGATTGTTGTAAAATTAGGCTTCAGATTATCTCTATAAATAATAATCAATATATAAATAAAAGAATCAATAAAACATAAACAAAAGATATTTCAATGAAACTTATCTTTATTGGTATTGTTGTCGAATTAGATCACCGACCACAGCTCTATCAACATCTTTGAACACCAGATCAAACCTGCTACGAAATCAACTATCAAGATCTTTAGAACGAACAAGCAGTGAGGTAGTCTGAGAAGTGCTGATCGCATTGTCGTTAAGGATTTTCCGCGTAATTATACGCTAATCCCCCGGGATTTAACAGACCCTTCTCCACATAAAATCGAGGAAACAGAACTAGCAAGAATATATTTTCAGGAAGATGGTAACCCAGAGTTCTGTTATAAACTTATGGAAGAGAGCATCTTTTAAAGGTAGTTCATAAGTTTTCATATATATGAAAAACGGTGTACTTGTTATTGGAATCAAAAAAGGAACGTAACCTCTATATAAAAATGGGCAGTTTTCTCCTGAGCATAAAGGCACAATCTTCTCAAAAAAATAACAGCAACTATAACGTGCCTTAACAATTTTATTTCAGTTACAACTTAAAAACATGTGTCTTAATTACTCTTTAAGATGAAAGTAAATATCTGAAAGGAGTAAAGTGGTTGCAAAATAAAAAGAAAACTTTAAAAGGAATAGACTTTCTCCGTAAGTGGAGATGACTCTGCTATACTAAGATTTCTCAATAATTGCTTGCCTTTATTCATTCCTTTGGTTCAATACATATAGTAGAAAAATAAGATAGTTGTAATTCCTATGGATAAGCATCAGTACAAATTCATGTGGATAAGTATCAGTACAACTACAGCTGTAATACAAAGGAAAGTTCTAGAATTATTTTGGTGTCTTAGGCAAGATGATAATGGGCTTCATTCAAACATAATCATTCAGGTACTTGGGCCTATTTTTGTTGCGTTTGGCCCTTCCACTAATGCGGCCGAGTCCTTCTTCATATGGAACCTCTTCCACTTCAGCTGGATTCATAACATCCTCTTCTTCTTCAAGAAGGACCTTGTCCTCAAGGTTCAGATTTGGGTATGTGCTTCGGATGTCCGAGAGAAGTTCCCAAGATGTGTCTTCTGGTGGAAGTCCTTCCCATTGAATGAGAACCTTGTCTTCACCGGTAGTGGTCGTCTTATGCCATCCAATGATTGCCAAAGGCTGAATGAGTGGTTGGTTATCCTTAGCTGTTGGTGGTAATTCCAACGGTGGTGTGGACTGATGGTACGACTTCAATTTTGAAACATGGAACACTGGATGTATCCTGCTGTCAGGAGGTAAAGCCAGTTCAAAAGCAACATCTCCCACAGCTTTTATGATCTGGTAAGGGCCATAGAAACGCTTTGAAAGCTTGTGAACACGACGACCAGCTACAGATGTTTGTCTATATGGGCGGAGCTTGACATATACAAAATCACCTTCCTTAAAAGGGTGTGGAATACGTCGTTGGTCAGCAAATTTTTTCATAGTATCTTGGGCTTTGGCTAGTTTCTGTTTGAGCTGCTGTAGGATCTGGGTGCGTTCTGTGAGATTAGTGTCGAGGGCCTCAATGTTAGATGAGCCCTTGATGTATTGTGGAAGTGACGGGGGTTCCTTGCCATAGACAACTTGGAAAGGAGTCATTCCAGTAGTGGTGTGTATGGAAGTATTATAGTGCCATTATGCCCAATGTAAATAGTTGCCCCATTTTTTTGGCTGATTGTGCACAAAGCATCTCAAATACTGTTGTAATGCCTTATTCACAATTTCCGTCTGTCCGTCGCTTTGAGGATGATACGAGGTGGACATTCGAAGTTTGGTTCCGCTTAGATGAAAAAGTTGTTGCCAAAACTTACTCAAGAAGATAGTATCACGGTCAAAGACTATGCTTTTAGGCATACCATGTAAGCTACAAATCATTTTAGCAAATAACTCAGCAACCTTACTAGCAGTGAAATGAGTTGGTAACATGCCAAAATGTGCAGCCTTGGAGAAACGATCTACCACCACTAGTATAACCGTGTGTAATTGGAACGAAGGGAGCCCTACAATGAAGTCGAGGGAAATATCTTCCCATACTCCGTTAGGGATTGGTAAAGGATGTAGCAGCCCGTAGGGTAGGTGTGTTGGGTGCTTAGTGTGATGACAGGTGTGGCAAGCATTGACAAAGGTTGTCACGTCTTTTTTCATATTTTTCCAATACACATCTTCCTTAAGACGCCCCAAAGTCTTAGTGATACCACTATGACCGCCGATAGGAGAAGAGTGAAATTCTTCCAGTAACATGGTTTTGATAGGAGAGGAAGAAGGTATGTAGAGCTTACCTTGGAAAAACAACATTCCTTCAATAACTTGAAAATGAGGCAGTGAATTCAGTTCTTGTTGAACCTTAGCAATTAGAGTTTGGATGGATTTCAACATCATCATTGATAGTGTCACACAACAGCTGGAGAAAATCCCAATGGGGAATGGTGATCATGAAGCAGTGTCTGTTTTCAAAGCGACGAGACAAAGCATCTGCCACACGGTTTTGTGCACCCGGTTTATAGAGAATTTCATAAGAGAACCCCAATAATTTTGCCAAATAGAATTGTTGCTCTGGGGTTTGAATGACTTGAGTCATTAGTTCACGCAAACTTCTCTGGTCTATGTAAATTAGAAATTTGCGACCTAAGAGATAAGGACGCCACTTCTTCACTGCTGATGTGATTGCACATAATTGTCGAACATAGGTGGAAGCATTCAACATTTTGGGGCAAAATTTGCGACTATAGTAGCAGATGGGGTGTCCGTTTTGACAGAGAACAGCGCCCATACCCGTTCCTGAAGCATCGGTTTCTAACACAAATGCTTCCTCAAAATTTGGTAGAGCCAAGACTGGTGCTTCAACCATGGCCTTTTTGAGTTTTTCAAAGGCGTCTTGGGCAATACTCGACCAAATAAATGCATCCTTCTTGAGTAAATCTGTGAGCGGAGCAGCAATTAATGCATAGTTTGCTACAAATTTTCTGTAGAATCCTGTTAAGCCTAAAAATCCACGTAATTGTTTGCAATTCTGAGGCGTTGGCCAGTCCAACATTGCCTGAATTTTCTCCGGATCAGGTCCGACGCCCTGGGCAGAAACAATATGACCAAGGTAGGAAAGAGAGTTTTGGCCAAAAGTGCATTTGGAGTGTTTTAAGAAGAATTGGTGCTGCAGTAAACACTGAAAAACAATTTCCAAATGGACTAAATGCTCTTCCAATGTACGGCTGTAAACTAAGATATCGTCAAAGAAGACGATTACAAAGCGTCGTAAGTGAGGTTGGAAGAGTGAGTTCATGGTGTTTTGAAACGTCGAAGGAGCGTTAGATAAACCAAAGGGCATGACAAGAAACTCATAGTGACCTTGAAGTGTTCGGAATGCGGTTTTGTGGGTGTCCTCTTGAGCCATACGGATTTGGTGATATCCTGACCGGAGGTCAAGTTTAGAGAACCATTGTGTGCCAAATAGTTCATTAAGAAGCTCATCTATAGTAGGGATTGGAAAACGATCCTTGATAGTGATGCTGTTCAAGGCGCGATAATCGACACAAAAACGCCATGTACCGTCCTTCTTGCGGACCAAAAGAACCGGGGAGGAAAAAGCACTGCAGCTAGGTTTTATGATCCCTTGAGAAAGCATATCTCGGATTTGGTGCTCAATCTCTTGTTTCTGAAATTGAGGGTATCGATATGGTCGCACATTCACAGGGTTGGAGTTGTTGGTGATGGGAATTTTGTGGTCAGTTGGCCGCGGTGGTGGCAGGTTCTGTGGTTCGGAAAATACGTGGGAGAAGGAGGAAAGTAGGTGATCAATTTCTGGTGAATAAGGTTGTGTGGGTGGGGATATAGGTTGATTGGGAATATAGTGAAGTTGTAGCAGGGTATCAGTTGCATTGGTTGAGATGAGGCGTTTGAGTTGATGAAGGGATGATTCCTCTAGGCCAGGTTTTGGTTGTCCCATGAGTTGAATAATTTTGCTGTCACGACAAAAGGCAAGGGTAAGGTGTTCATAGTCTGTGAGTGTTGGTCCTAATGTACGCAACCACTGAACGCCTAGAACCATTTCAGCTCCACTAAGAGGGAGGACAAATAGATCTACCGAAAAAAGGTGAGAGTCTATATTGAGAGCAATTTGTTGGCACATGAATAAGCAATTGAGTTCTTCCCCATTACCCACAAGGACTTGAAAGGCTTGGGTTGGAATTAGTTTGAGGCCCAGTTGGCGTGCAACTCTTTCTTGGATGAAGTTATGTGTGCTCCCACTATCCACAAGAACACTAAGGGAATGGTTATGGATTTGTCCCAACATCCGTAAGGTTTGTGGAATGGTGTGTCCCATAAGGGCGTGTAAGCTAATTTGTGGGTTAAGGTCAATTTCGTCTTCTGGAGATGGTGTAGTTGTTTGAGGTGGTTCGTTTTGTAGTAACAAGCTATTGAGTAGTTCTTGGGGTGTTTCATATGGATCAGGTTCGGCGATGAGGATATGAAATTGGCGTTTGCAGTGGTGACCCGGTTGATAACGCTCATCGCAGTTGTAACACAAACCTTTTTCACGACGAGATTGAAGCTCAGCCGGAGAAAGACGTTTGATGGTGGGGGTGCGATTTGTGTTTGGATTTGGAGTAGTGTGAGGGTTAGGGTTTGGTGGTGTGGTCGTGTTTGTTGGATTATTGGTTGTGGTTAGGTTTGGTCGAGGTGTGTAACGGTTTGGGTTGGAATCTGGACGTCGAAAACTGGGTGGTGGGGTTTTGTCATTGAGTTTTTCTTCCTGTAATTTGGCTAAGTGAATGGCGTGAGATAGTGATACCGGTTGGAATGCCTGCACTTCACGGCGTATATCTGCTCGTAAACCAGAGATAAAACAACTTAAATAGAATTGAGGTGCTAAACCAGTAATACGATTGGCTAAGGACTCAAAAGCATGTTGATAATCCTTGACAGTAGTTGTTTGGCAAAGCTTAAAAAGAGCACCTTTGGGATCATCATATTGAGATGGAGCAAACCTGAGTTCGAGAGCATGAATGAAAGCTGGCCAAGAGTGGAGTTGTCCATTTGAGTACATCCATTGAAACCATGTGAGTGCATCACCTTCCATGTAGAATGAAGCGATGCGCAGCCGTTGTTCTTCCGAAGTGTTGTGGAACTCAAAAAATTGATTGATTTTAAAAATCCACCCAAGAGGTTCGGTGCCGTCGAAGCGTGGAATGTCGAGCTTGATGGAAGTGGTTGAATAACCGTGATTCGTTGAGGTTTCTCCGATGAGGCCGGTAAATCCCGGCGGACCCATTCTGGTGCGAAGGCTGTGAAGCTCAGTGTTGAACTGGGTGAGATCTTCACGGAAACCTTGCTGGTTTTGCAAGATCAGGTTTAAGGTATTAAGCATCTCTGTGGGAGTTGGGTCCATAGCAATGAAAGCACCAGATGAAAGGAGTAAAGTGGTTGCAAAATAAAAAGAAAACTTTAAAAGGAATAGACTTTCTCCGTAAGTGGAGATGACTCTGCTATACTAAGATTTCTCAATAATTGCTTGCCTTTATTCATTCCTTTGG
>Ga0228710_1005176_pt1 | contig 20321 bp, 7 predicted proteins | sample MedpolnodulmetaG_FD_177995 | JGI IMG/M metagenome (GOLD analysis project Ga0228710, IMG submission 177995) | Root nodule microbial communities from Medicago polymorpha collected in Santa Monica, California, United States - pink nodules | ecosystem: Host-associated > Plants > Roots > Nodule... | reverse complement strand
CCCCCCCATTTGACCAATCTTATTGGGGCAAGGCTAGATTTAGTTTTACTCCAAGGAGGTCGGTTTTCTGGTTTTTTTTTTCTTCACTACTTTTCTTTTTATATTAATAAAATGAGCTTTTTTAGGCTCTCAGAAGATTAGAAATAGTTTTAGGTTCTTATGTAATAAACTTAAAAAGCTTCAACAATATTGTAATGTATTATTCAAATATCAATAAAATCAGTTGTTTTTATCTTTTTGTCTTTTTTTTTCTTTCTGTAATATATGTTTATTTGCATTTATTTTACGAATTTCAAAGCTTAAAATTGAAAAAATTCTGGAAAAAGACCATTCCGGATTTTAAAATCCGAACAAACCTGGAAAATATTAACAATGAATTCCGAAAAACGAATTCCAGACCAGGGGTAAAAATGGAAGAAAATAAGGCGCGCGAGGAAACTCATAGGGTGGGAAAAGTAAAACTCTTGTTTTATTGAAGGATTTTGATGGTATACATACCTCATTTATCAAATACTCCTATATGCCAACTTTTTTTTTAAAGTTTCTAAAATATCCTTTTATCAACTTTTGTCTTCAATCTTCATACTCACACCCTCTAATTTGGGCATAGATTCTCACCTGTGAGAAATCCACTGCAGGGTGTACAATGTTAATCCATACCGTTCATTAATTTTTAATAATGTGATATGCATGGCTTAAATATAAATTTAGTGTGGAAGATTCCACTGGATGGAGATTTCACGGTAGACAATCTCCTCCACTCTCATTCTTCATATCCCTATTTTGTGGATTTTACAACCATGAATTAACTCAAACATTGATACTTCCTCTGTTTCAAAATAAATATTGCATTTGATCCTCTGTCTCAAACATTAAGAAAAAATGATAAATGAAATTGAGGAAATAGTGATTTTACTAAATTATGCTTGTTAGCTTTTTTTATTTATTTAGGAAAAAGCATTATTTACTATTATTGTATTACTATTTAGATTATAAAAAACTATTAATGTATTCTAATGATCATGAATGCAAGAGAGAATGAATGGCTTAGAGACAGATAGAAACAAATGCACCAAAGGCAGAGACACTGAAGTGCTACCCTCTTTGATCACTATTATAAGCAAAAATCAACATTTTAGATACATTTATTAAATGATGTATGTGGTATATATTAAAGATCATATACATGATTAATTGAATGACTCTAAAAGAGACACTTAGAGCGGGACATATTATTTTTTAAATTTGACACTTATTTTGGGATCGAGGGAGTAGTCTATGTGTTTGATCTGTCCACTACTATCATGAACAACAATTATTCCACTTAATAATTGAACTTAGGTTCTCCCGAATCATTCCCCTTTAAGAATAATTTATTAGAGCAATGATATTTGTACATCTATGTAATGATAATTCGGTGACGACTATGTTTTTCTCTCCTTTTATTGGTCAAAAACAATGGAGAGAGAAAAAGTAAGAGAGAGGATAAGAATAACATGCGAGTATGAGAGAGAAAATTGTCAAAAAGTTGTCAAAAAATGATTGAGTAAATAGACAATTACCCCCCTGAAATTGTAAGTTTCGTCAATTACCCCCCTGAAATTGCACAACGTTAATCAATTTATCCCCTCCGTCAAATTCTTCTGTTAGTCAACATGACGTTCTGCAAATACTCTCCTGAAGTTTTGCACTTATGTGTAAAATGGCCCCTGAACTTGAAAATTTATATATTTTTTTCTTATCCTTAAAGTGACTGCATTATCACTGAATTGTGGTTCATATTAGATTAGTTTTGACGGTATACGACCATATATGTTCCCTGAAGCGATTAAACATTAACCATGTATTAGAGGATAATGATATAAAAGTCAGCATAGCAAAGTATAATCTTACCTGTAAAATGAAAAACTAATGCATAACATACACAATGAAGCACATAAATGACATATGATTGGCATAACCAAGAATTACCAAGATGTCGAAATATATGGCTTTGCTATTGCTAATTTTAACCACACCAAAAATTTCCACTTCCTTTATATTTTGAGCACTACACACTTTACACCAACACACTTCTCTCACTTTCAAGGAAAAATACATAAACTTGTTACTTCTCTCACTTTATAAAAGATCTTGAAGGAATCATGGTCTTCTTCCCCCGTTAGGATTCAAAGGAATGGTAATAATATTATATTATGTATATTTCATTATGTATATAGCCACCATCCTTTTGATCTCTAATGGGGTGAAAGACAACTTGAAAAAAGAAAAAACAACATCTCATGTTGGAACAAAGAAATGTTTTTATGTTTGTTTTGTAAATATTCTTGAGTTTTGAACATTATTGTAGGGTTTAGCAAATACTGTCAATTTGTTCTACCATACTGCCAATATATGGTTGTATACCGTCAAAACTTAGCTAATATGCTTCACAATTCAGTGATAATGTAGTCACCTTTAAGGATAAGAAAAAAAATATAAATTTTCAAATTCAAGGGGTATTTTGCACATAAGTGCAAAATTTTAGGGGATATTTGCAAAACGTCATGTTGACTAACAGAAGAATTTGACGGATTGGGTAAATTGATTAACGTTGTGCAATTTCAGGAGGGTAATTGAAGTTTTGTTAATTTCAGAGGGGGTAATTGACGAAACTTACAATTTCAAGAAAGTAATTGTCTATTTACTCAAAAACGATTGTACAAATATCATTTCTCAATTTATTAACCACTTAAATTCATTCACTCAATTAACTAACCGTGAAAACTAATTTGAACCCAATCATTTTTCATTTCTTTTTGAGTACCTTGATCAACGTAATCAATCAAATAAAGGGTGATAGATATAATTTGCTGACCATGTCTATTTTTTCTCATCTTATTAAAGAGAAAAAGAAAGAGTGATAATATGACAAAGTTCACAGATGGGACTAAAATGGTGAAATGTTATGGACCCAGGCCAAGGCCTCTATGTACTACTTCTTGGAGACTCTCATTGCACTTACAGAAAAATGGGACCTCTTTGTTCATTTCAAAGAGAAAGTGATTATTAATCAACTTGGCACTAATATTTCTTTGTTTTCACTCTCAATTTTGGACTATAATCTAGACAGAAGGGCGTGATTATTTTAGGCTAGAATCATGTCACCTTACAGCCGCGGACCCAGTTATATCTATAAAGAAATTTGATATTTAATTTATTCATATGAAGTATGAATATAATAACGATCATTGAATTAGGAAGTCATGGCTACTAATTATAACCACCATATAACTTGTATGTAAGTGATTGCATTTTTAAAGTGCAAAAATGAGTAAATATAGTCGAGAATTATGTATAGGAGGTAGAAGCAAAGAGATAATGATAATGGAAAGAGAGAAAAGAAATCTATATCCCACCAAAGATGTAACATAACTTCACTCATCGGACGACTCAAATAACTTTGTCTTGAAACATTAACTTCTCTGCAATTTCAATTCCTCATATTTAACATCCGAATAGTTGAACCTTTCTTTAAACCAAAACATTTTTCAAAACTATCAATACACACCATCACACACGTAAGGTTTTCTAGATTACAAATTAACTTGTCTTGTCTAAAATTTCATATTCGCACTTATTAAATGATCTTTTGATGTCATTTTGGTGCAATCACAATTAACCATTTTTTTCAGATCAAAGAACAACAACCTTTTTTTCTTCTTTAAACACTATGGTGTCATGGAGTTTTGTTGGATGCTTATCAACCATCTAATTATTTAATGCCATGTCACTTTCTTAAAATAAATTTAAAGTTTGAATTAATTTTACGTAGAAGCTACTAATACCCAACAAAATTCCCAAGTTACCAAAGATCTTCCCTTTTTTATTTTTACTCTTGTATGTTTGAGTCAGAGAGAATATTGCATAAACCTAATAAGTTTGCTATTGTTGAAAAAGGAACCTCAAACCATGCTTCAAATTATTTGTAAAAGCATTAGGATCAAAATCAGAATGAGCACCAAACGGTAAATTTTAGATAAGATAGAAACAAACCTTAAACATAAAATCGAAATGAACCAACTCAAAATATAGGAGAATAATTTCTAACCATTAATGGATGAAAAAATTAAATTTAAAACGCAAAATCAGATAAAAAATATTAGAAATGGACCTTAAAGAAGAAAAATATGATGAATGAACGTGAAAAAGATCTAGGTCACATTGTTACCATTGTTTCTCGTGAAAATGAAAACATGTTTTTAGTGAAAATGGTCAAGTAAATAAGTTTCAATTACTGTAATCGGGGTATTCTTAAAGGCATCACTCCTAAATGAATTTGGTGCAGTAAAAGAATAACACATAACAAGTGACTATACTACCATCAAACAAAGATTTAATAACCATAACCATGCAACTGAGCTCAAACGTTTAACGCACATCATCAAACATCGAATTATTCAATTTTTAAGTGGAACGATTTTTAGCCCGACTTAATTTACTTTTTACTTGGACTCTAGTTTAGTAGGACCCATTTTTCTTTTAAAATAATCAAATTGTTAAGAAAAAAATCAAAACCCACAATAAAAATATCATAAGTACGATCTTGTGAGTTTATTTCAGTTGGTAAAGATGTTACATATTATATACAAGAGTCGGGGTTCAAACCTCAAACACCTCACTTCTTCACATTTAAAATGTGTAAACTCTAACCAATATCCTACTTACCAAAAAAAAAAAATGCAGGTACGTGTGTTATTTTTAAAAAACAACAGCAAACCATGATCCATAAAACTCAAGTCTTCATCTTAAGCAACCCAAAATTACATCAATAAATTCTGCCCTCCCATGCATCATAAATTTACTTAGTATTATGTTTATGTACAATTATTATTTGGCTAAATTGCATTTTTGGTCCCTTAACTATTTAGGTAATATCGCTTTGGTCCCTTAATTAAAATTCGATTTATTTTAATCCCTTAACTTCTCTCTGTTACACATTTTGGTCATTTCGATTAGTTTTAATTCAAAAACGTTAGGTTTTCTTCATTTTCTTCTGGAATTTTTCTAAGATTCATGTTGTTGAAGGTTGATGGAGATGATATGAAGACGAAAAAAGAGGAGAAGAAGATGAAGAAAACCTAACGTTTTTGAATTAAAATTAACCAAAATGTGTAACAGAGAGAAGTTAAGAGACCAAAATAAATCAAATTTTAATTAAGGGATCAAAACGATACTACGTAAATAGTTAAGGACCAAAAATGCAATTTAGCCTTAATATATGAGTGATCCCACGTATACCCTTATTATTTTTATATGAAGTCCAAAATTCGAACCTAGACAAAAAAAAAAAAATTAACCTCAAATTAAATTACATAATCATCTTGCTTTTTATTAAGAAAACTTTTATTATGATTTTGGTATAATTTATCGGGAAAAAAAAATATAGATTTGGTAATGGGTGAACGAATAATTCACACCAAACTCAACCTTCAGAAATCAAAACGACAGCAAGTCCAGTCAAATGATTGATCCCAATCCTTCTTTTCTTTTCATTTTCTCCGGTAATTCTTTTTCCAAATTAAAAGGAAAATAATAAATAAAAAAAAGCATAAAGTTCAAATCATATTCACAAAATTCCCTCTATTTTAAGGAGACATTGTCCAAATATTCAACTATAAAGTTATAAAAAAATTAAAAAAGGCCTCACTCTCACTTTCTAAAATAGTTTCTGTCCCCAACCTCAGTGGGTGGTTCTTCCTACCCTCTCTACCCATACACACTAATGTAATCGTGTCTTGTTTTGTTTTCTTTCACTCTTGACTCATTTTTCTTCCATTACCCAAAACATGCGTTTCCTTCTTCTCCTTTTCTTTCTCTCTCATTTCCACTACCACCATGTTCTCTCTGCATCTGCACCTATCTCAGAATACCGTGCACTTCTCTCTTTCCGTCAATCAATTACCGATTCTACCCCTCCATCACTCTCTTCATGGAACATTAACACCACACACTGCACGTGGTTCGGTGTAACATGCAACACGCGCCGCCACGTCACCGCCGTTAACCTCACCGGACTTGACCTCTCCGGCACACTCTCCGATGAACTCTCTCATCTCCCATTTCTCACCAACCTCTCATTAGCAGACAATAAATTCTCCGGCCAAATCCCGCCGTCTCTCTCCGCCGTCACTAACCTCCGTCTTCTCAACCTCTCCAACAATGTCTTCAACGGAACTTTCCCTTCCGAACTCTCTCTTCTCAAAACCCTTGAAGTTCTTGATCTCTACAACAACAACATGACCGGAACTCTTCCCTTAGCGGTAACGGAGTTACCAAATCTCCGTCATCTTCATCTCGGAGGTAACTACTTCACCGGCCAGATCCCGCCGGAGTACGGTTCATGGCAGCATTTAGAGTATTTAGCAGTTTCCGGTAACGAACTCGACGGAACAATTCCACCGGAGATCGGAAACTTAACAAGTCTCCGGGAGCTTTACATCGGATACTTCAACACATACACCGGTGGCATTCCGCCGCAAATCGGAAACTTAACAGAACTCATCCGTCTCGACGCGGCGTACTGTGGTTTATCCGGTGAGATACCACATGAAATCGGTAAACTTCAAAACCTAGATACACTGTTTCTTCAGGTGAATGCACTTTCAGGCTCTTTAACTTGGGAGCTTGGAAATTTGAAGAGCTTAAAATCAATGGATTTGTCTAATAACATGTTAACCGGTGAGATTCCGACGAGTTTCGGTGAACTGAAGAATTTAACACTTTTGAATTTGTTCAGAAACAAGCTTCATGGTGCTATACCGGAGTTTATTGGTGATATGCCGGCGTTGGAGGTTATTCAGTTATGGGAGAATAACTTCACCGGTAATATTCCGATGAGTTTGGGAACAAATGGAAAATTGTCTCTTTTAGACATTTCATCAAACAAGTTAACTGGAACACTTCCACCTTATTTGTGTTCTGGGAATAAGCTTCAAACTTTGATAACTCTTGGGAATTTTTTGTTTGGTCCAATTCCTGAATCTCTTGGTGGTTGTGAATCATTGACTCGGATTCGGATGGGCGATAATTTTTTGAATGGTTCAATTCCTAAGGGTTTGTTTGGATTACCGAAATTGAGTCAGGTTGAACTTCAAGATAATTATTTATCTGGAAATTTTCCTGAGACTCATTCTGTTTCTGTTAATCTTGGTCAGATTACTTTGTCGAATAATCAACTTTCAGGTCCTTTGCCTCCTTCTATTGGGAATTTTTCCGGCGTGCAGAAGCTTCTGCTTGATGGTAACATGTTTGAGGATAAGATTCCATCTCAGATTGGAAGGTTGCAACAGCTTTCTAAGATTGATTTTAGTCATAACAGGTTTTCGGGTCCGATTGCACCTGAGATTAGCAAATGCAAGCTGTTAACTTTTGTTGATCTTAGTCGAAATGAGTTATCTGGGGTTATCCCTAATGAGATAACTCATATGAAGATATTGAATTACTTCAATATTTCTAGAAATCATTTGGTTGGTAGTATTCCGAGTTCTATAGCGTCGATGCAGAGTTTAACTTCTGTTGATTTTTCGTATAATAATTTATCTGGTTTGGTTCCTGGTACTGGTCAATTTAGTTACTTTAACTACACGTCTTTCTTGGGAAACCCTGATCTCTGTGGACCTTATTTGGGTGCTTGTAAAGATGGTGTTCTTGATGGGCCTAACCAACCTCATCATGTTAAGGGTCATCTTTCTTCTACCGTGAAGCTGTTGCTTGTTATTGGGTTGCTTGCATGTTCGATTGTGTTTGCTATTGCAGCAATTATCAAGGCTCGGTCTTTGAAGAAGGCTAGTGAGGCTCGTGCATGGAAATTGACTTCATTCCAACGTTTGGAATTCACTGCGGACGATGTTTTGGATTCCTTAAAGGAGGATAACATCATAGGAAAAGGAGGTGCTGGCATTGTCTACAAAGGGGCAATGCCGAATGGGGAACTTGTTGCTGTTAAAAGGCTTCCGGTTATGAGCAGAGGCTCTTCTCATGATCATGGATTCAATGCTGAGATTCAGACGCTGGGGAGAATTCGACATAGGCACATTGTTAGGTTGTTGGGTTTCTGTTCAAACCATGAGACAAATCTTTTGGTTTATGAGTACATGCCTAATGGAAGTTTAGGCGAAGTTCTCCATGGAAAGAAAGGTGGTCATTTGTATTGGGATACAAGGTATAAAATTGCTGTGGAGGCTGCAAAGGGACTTTGCTATCTACACCATGATTGTTCCCCGCTTATTGTTCATCGAGATGTGAAATCAAACAACATCCTTCTTGATTCTAATTATGAAGCCCATGTTGCTGATTTTGGACTTGCCAAGTTCTTGCAAGATTCTGGAACATCTGAATGCATGTCTGCTATTGCTGGTTCATATGGATACATAGCTCCAGGTATTGTTCAAGATCAACCTAATTGATGAATTATGCAGTGAATTTCCTTTTCCATTATCATAATTGTACTTTTAATCACTGCTCATAATTTTGACTATTTGACCCAACATAATGGTTTAGGTATAGACTGTAGATATTGAAGTAATGCCTTTAATTAACATTGATTGCATGTAGTTTGTCTTGATTTTGGTTTATCCTTATGCACAAATCAAATCTAAGTGCCGAAAGTAAATGTTAGGTAGCACTGCATTGTTTAATTTTTATCATAGCCCCCCACCTATGGTTAGTTAAAATTCCATTGTCATAGCTATAGAGACATTCATTCACAACGGCAAAATGTCTACTGTATTACCTGTTCACTATTTTGTTTTGCACATTGTTTCTGATTAACATGGCTACTATGCTACATTTGAGTTTAATTGTTTTATTTTTTAATTTATAAATTTCATATTTTATTGCAGAGTATGCCTATACATTGAAAGTTGATGAGAAAAGCGATGTATACAGCTTCGGTGTTGTTCTTTTAGAGCTTGTAACTGGAAGGAAACCAGTAGGAGAATTTGGCGACGGTGTGGACATTGTGCAATGGGTGAGAAAAATGACTGACTCCAACAAGGAAGGAGTTCTAAAAGTTCTTGATCCAAGACTATCTTCAGTTCCTCTCCATGAGGTCATGCATGTTTTCTATGTAGCCATTTTGTGTGTTGAAGAACAAGCAGTAGAAAGGCCAACTATGCGCGAAGTTGTTCAGATTCTGACTGAGCTTCCCAAGTCACCTGAGTCTAAACTAGGAGACTCAACAATTACGGAATCCTCTTTGTCATCATCAAATGCTTTAGAATCTCCAACTGCAGCCTCTAAGGATCATCAATCACCACCACCGGATCTCCTAAGCATTTGAAGTGATGTGTCGGTTTAGTTTGGGGTGTTTTCAACTTAATTTCCTTTGTTTGTGATAGCCTATTATGCATTTACTTTTCTTTTTTTTTTATTTGGGGTTGGGGTTTCTAACTTTAATGTTTGGATTTTTCAAAAGGGTTTTGTACAGTTGGATTGGTTGTAGGAAAAAGGGGGGTGTTTTTTATTATGAAGTCGTTATCTACATCTAGCACTGCTTTTAATTATTGTATTATGGCTATTGTTATTCTGAGTCTGAGGCTACACAGAGGAGCAATGTAAACATCAAGGATAGTCTTGGTTTCCTATGGGATCAGTGACAGGTATAGTGAGAGGGACACACAATAACACACAAATGAGGTTGGGTAATGTGACTGGTAAAAACTGAGTGGGTAGGTGCAGAATGAGCTGTGAGCCTGTGATCATTGCATAGAGGTTCATGTTGAAGATATATTAGTTGAGTCATTCATTAGTATGAAAATGAAATGAAATGAAATGAAATGTGGCTTTATGCCTTTATGGACTTTAGAAGTATACCTTTTTTAGTAGACAAATAATCTTAACTTTCAGAAAGTGCTAAGTATACACGTGACACATGAAACAAAAGCCATTAATTTGTTATGAGTTGAGTTCTCACATTTTATCCTGAACACGTGTATTGGACACAATACTAACATGCACACATACATACCAACAATAATCTGAGAAAATGTAAATGAAACTGTGTGCCGTAGTCATGTTAATATCAAGCACTGTATGCATTTAATCTGAAATGTAATATTACATAATATTTCACCTCAGACGACAGTTTTAACCAGTGGTTTGTTGCATGATATTCATCTTTATATTATGTCATTTTGTGTCCACATAGTATTGCCTGTCAAGTCTTGTTAGATACCACAATAATACTGTTGTTTGACAGTTTCTCTGTACCCCACATTTTCATACGCAAGGGTAGTAATAATATTGTGGTTAGTGGTTACTGGTTAGAGTTTTATGTTAGGCATATTTTATGATAGGGTTTAGGGTTTTATATAAATGTGGTTTTGATAATTTCTTACATCTGCACAAATGACACAAATCAATTGATGACGACCAGTAATTTGAGATTGAACTGTTTACATTATTATTATACAATAAATATCTAGGCTTAATTGCAGTTTTAGCCCCCTAACTTTCCCAAAGTTGCGATTTTGGCCCCCTAAGAAAAAGAACTACAAAACAGTCCCCTAAGTTTTGCAATTGTAGCAATTTTGGCCCCCAAGACTGATATTGACTTGGTCTACGCTGACGTGGCACCCTAAGTGAGGTGCCACGTGTTATTTTTTAATTTTTTTTTTGCCTTGGGGGGCCAAAACTGCTACAGTTGCAAAACTTAGGGGGCTGTTTTGTAGTTTTTTTTAAGGGGCCAAAATCGCAACTTTGAAAAAGTTAGGGGGCTAAAACTGCAATTAAGCCTAAATTGTATGCACTTAAATAATATGTTGATTTGGATCGAACTAGATCGAAAGGCTAAGATCTGTTACTATGTTAAGGAATCTATTTGCACCATTTTTTCCCTCCTCCAGTTGCCCGATTGATTGGTTGTACTAGTGTAGTGTGTATGTATTTGATTCTAAATCCAAAACTGCATGCCTAAAGGACAGATTGATTTTGCATGCTACAACAGCTATGATGGGACGGAATGACTTTCATTAAGCTACTGTGACAATTGAACAATGAGTAAACTAAATTATATGGAAAAGTGAACATGGTTGTACGAATGGTTGAGCTTCATTAATTTGACATTTTTATGACTATGAACATTAATGTCATCTTTTTTATGATTTATTAAATGTTACTCTATGATTGAGAAATTGAAAATTGGAACATGGAATTGAATCAAAGAAGCTCTTCAGTCTCCACAATGGAGACAACATAACACAATAATAACCATAGTACCGATGTCTACATTGTTTTTTTTTTTTTAATATTGGCAACATAAATCCAAGTAGTTCAAGCGCAAAATAAGCCCATGGATACGGCTTTTGAGGTTCAAATTATTTGTGTATACAGAAACAAACAAACGAAGTTAAGAAATGAAACGTGAAGGTGAAGGTTGAAAATGGAAAGACATGATAGGAGAAATTAATCGGTCCCAAAACGACAAACTACTTTTCCAATTAGAGGCAGTGTGTAGGGCATTGTATTTGGGTCCATACATGTCTTCTCTATACTTGTTTTCACCTACTGGCACTGCTCAATTAAATATCTATATTTAATATCACACTACCGACTCAATTTTCTCTGGTTTTCTATTTTGTAACCTTTCTAATTGTAGGTTCCATCTAGCATGGTCACAATTTTATGTCACTACAACTGTGGTCCAGTGCATCTCAGTTATGGATATTAAATAATAACTATATATAGTACTTTAGTGGTTTGGATTTGTATTGACAATATGGTTAAAAAAAGGCATCTATCAATCAAATAAATATTAGTAATTGCATTGTGAGGGTCTTATGAATTTGAAATTTATAGTTATGAGACAATGAAAACCTACTCATATAGTAGTAGTTAACATAGATGGCCAATCTTTTCAACAAAAGAAAAGAAGAGGATGACCAAAATGAAGTGTAAGCATGAATGCATGAAATTTCTTTAGTATAGTAATATTTTGTAGAAATAGTGACCATAGACTATACACAAAAATAATGGTAAGAAGGTGTAAGAATTTGACATTTTTGTGACTATAGATTGAAAGATTGAGCACTATACATAGAACATCAGAAGATGAATTGGCAATTTTTTGTATCCTTGTGTATTTTGTCCTTTACAATTTGTAATTGCATTAGCTATTCCCTCCTAGGATTCTTGGTTAGGAATTTGCATTTGGACATTTTCACAAGAGCTCTTTAGTGGGCTAAATCAAATGGACAAATATATAATTATATATTCACAGGTGTTCTATCCAATTTAAATGTATGCATTGCATATGCACTAGTGGAAGCAAGGTTGGCTCCATACTCAGGAGTAAAACTAAACAAAAAGTAATACTCCTTTCGATCTTTGTTAAAGAAACAATTTAATTTTTAGATAATAAATTATATATTTAGTTTAGATTCTAGACCAAATACGTAAATTGTTCAATATATCTAAAAAATCAAATGTATTTTGTAAATAAGACCGTAGAGTATATAAGAGGAGGGTGTATTTTTAGTTCTAACTGCTCTTGGTGTACATTATTTTGAAGAGAAAAAAAACTTGGCAAGTAGTACTATATGCAATTAAAGAGGTCATAGCAGAAGATATCTGACAAGTCAAAATAGTAGCTGAGTGATTAATTATTTGTTCTGTGTAGTTGCCCACAAGATCGGCCTTTGTAATTGTTCCACATCATCATTGCTCTCCTTTGACTTCATTTATTATCGCAGACACTGCAGCAATTACTACTAGTACTAGTATTAATTCATAAGTTCTGTCAAAAAAAAAGTATTAATTCATAAGTTCTGTATTTATTACTATACTTTCTCTCATCACAAATTAACTTATATACTTGGTTATTTTACATGTATTAAAAAAATTGTACAAATCAGAGAAAATAATATTTTTACTAAAACACTTCTATTAAGTATTAATGTATTTGTTATTATCAAATACAAAGTAAAATATATTAATTTAGAATGATTTAATTAGATAGTATAATTGAAAAAAATTAACTAACTATTTATTAAAAATTGAAAATGTCAATTATTTTAAGATATACTTTATTTGCAAAAAAATCATTTTAAAGGGGAGGGGGTATCAAACTCTCTCTGCAAAGAAAATAGAGTAGTTCTATGGGACACAGGCCAATTAGATGTTATACCATGCATCCCTCAAAAAAAAAAATGTTATAGCATGCACAATACAAATTGGAAAATACTATGTATAACGATTTTTTTTCCCACAAATTTATCGGGAGAAGGTCATTTTGTTACATAACACCACTACCAACCTGATTTCCACAAAACCCGTAGTTAAAGTGTCAATGAAATATTAACAATAGATTTGTTCAAGTGACAAGGAACTTTGGCCTTTTATGCATTTGTATGAGGTTTGACTTCTGATTCATACAAATGGAAAAAACTGGTTGGAAGGGTAGAGTCCATCTTATGTGCTACATGAGTTTTCTGACGGAGATTAGTCACTGTTGAATGATAATGAAAACTTCGTACGAATATCATGGTGACTAAAAAAAAGTTTTGATAACATCGGTTGCCTTGACTAATGTTTAACCCCAATAAATGCTTGATGAAGTTTCATGAAATATTTTTTTTAACTAAAAAGTCTCATAAAATATTAATTAGCTAGATATAACATTTCTCATACAAATTTAATTTGTTTTTACAAATAGATTAACAAGTCTCACCATTAGACTAACTGATATATACGTAAGCATACACTTGTCAATATTTTTACTAAAATAAATTTATATTTATGCTTAAACGAAGGTTTTCTTAGTAACCAAAAAAAAAAGAAGAAGGTTTTCTTAATTTTATTAGACTCGCCTTCTTTCTTTTTTTCCTGAAGTTTTATTAGAATCCCATTTGAGAATACAAGGATATGGCTTAAATATTCCAAGATAATACAAGGATAAAGATGGTTGTCTCATCCATGTTTAGAAGCTTTATTCCCATTTAAAAAATGTTTCGAAGCTTTATTAGTGTTTAATGAGCAAGATCATAACCTAGTACTATTAATCGCATTCGGTAAAAAAATAGAGTCATGTTAACTTGTCTCTAAAGATACATATTAGCATTTTAAAAAAAAAACCATAGCATATTGTGAACCAAATTCAACAATAGCTAATAAGAAATCAAGGAATGTGGATTGGAAAAGGAAATGTTGCATGAACAATGTGATATGTCCTTGACACAATCTTCCCAAGGTAGTCCTTGAGACTATTGAAATGGGAATAGAATTTTGCTCCTCTCCCAACAAGTTTTGCTCGCGCCCAACTGAACTACCAAAGATATCCCTGCGTTACTTAATTAACGTAAGTGTTAAAATATGCGCAACTTAACTCACGCTACGTGCTGTTTTAAACACAGGCAGAACCTCATTTCTTCATTTCTCATCTAAAATCTCAAAAATCCCTCTCAAATCACCCAAATCCAAAATTTCTTCAAGTTCAAATCAAACAACACTCCAATAACAAGTAAACTTTCATAATCAAACACCATTAACCTTTTATGTTTAAATGTTAGATTTTTTTCTCTTAAATTAGAATTTTTTTAGATTTAGGGTTCGTTTAAATTTTGGTTTTTTTCAGCAAGAAATCATACAATGTTTACATGAAAATTGATTTGTGTTGCCTAAATGTTTAGATGTTTGCATGTTTATGTTGTAGTTTTGAGTTTTAGAGTATTTTTAGATTTAGGGTTTGTTTAAATTTTGATTTTTTTTTTGCAAGAAATGATACAATGTTACATGTAAATGACTTATATTGCTTAATTGTTTAGATGTTTGCATGTTTATGTTGCAGTTATGAGTTTTAGGGTTTATGTATATTTTGCACTCCAAGTGTTTGATGAAATGTTTGAATGAGTTTTTCATTGAATGTTTTTAATTTCTTATTGTGTAGATTTGAAACAATGGTCGATATGTTCGACGTTCATGCACAATTCAACGGTGGAGAACCTCAAAGGTTGAAGGTTCGACACCTTGGTGTCACGTTAAGAGGTATTAAAGATCAACTGAATGAATTCAACCAAGGAGTCAACCCCAGAGACACAAGGAGGGTGGAATACGTTCGGTAAAAACGTCCAACGCACGACGATGGGAGAATATCATTTAGTTGGATGGAATTAACGAACGACGATAACGTGATGAGCATGTTTTGGGAGCACAACATGTTCCAGTGGATCGATATGCGTGTAGCATTGCTGAGATCAACTGAAGATATTATCGACAGTTTGATTTCGCCAGAATATCATGATTAGGTAGGGAATGCACCTTCCAACTACAACAATTGTCTTACTCTAAAACGGGGTAACTCAAACTTGTTAAACGACAGTTCCAAAACATTCACCTAGAAGTCCTATTGGTCCTTTCAAAATATTAAATTCTTATTAGCTTGGTTTAAATGAAGGTATTAAAGTGTCAAAGAATGCACCTCGTTCCTTTGACACTTGAATACCATCATTTAAACCAAGTTAACAAGAATTTAATCTTTTGAATGAAACAATAATACTTACATGTGAATGCTTGAGAGCTGCTGTTTAGCAAGTTTGAATTTACCTCATTCTAGAGGTAAGACAATTGTTGTAGTTGGCTGGCTTTACTCGAATGTAATATAATGTAATGATAGGACATATTTAGGAACTCTATGTAATGTAACTTTTATTCGAATTTATTTAATATGCAACTTTATTTGAATTTATTTATTTAATACGCAATTTTTATTCGAGAAATAGCGAAGAGGAGAAGGGTATTTATGTAATGTAACCTTTATTCCGAATTATTCAATCCGTTACTTTATTCAAAGTTATTCAATACGCGACTTTAATCGAAATTATTCAATACACGATTTTGCTTCGAATTTAATCAATACGCAATTTCTCTTCGAATTTAATCGATACGCATTTTCTCTTCAAATTTATTCAAAATCTTCAAGTTTATTCAAGATGATTCAATAACAAATTGTTCCAAAATGTTTCAAGATTATAACAACCCATTACATTATTTAATCATCTCCCTCGCCGCTTATCTCAATTAGGTTGTCCTCGACAGTCCCTTGGGCACCTTCTTTTGGTTGAGGACCAAAATAGCATGTCCTCCCGCTCCTCCTCAGTCTAGACTGATTGTACACCGGCACCTTCGAACCCTTCTTTTTTACGGAACCATCACATTCGATTATGTGCCATGTCATATGTGATTTTGCTTTCTTCTTGTCATCACCCTCTTTTTTGTTCAACTGAACTTGATTCTGATTCTGATTTTGAGACATATCTACATAGAGAATTTAGTGATCAAAACCTAAACAAAACAACAATGCCATAAAATCATATAATCAAAACCTAAACCTAAACTATCATAAAATCAATAAAACTTCTATAACATTTCTAACAATTCATAACAACCCAAACCTAAACCTAAACAATTCTAACCTAATCCTAAACTATCATAAAATCAATAAAACCTCTATAATTGAAATTTAACAAAAAAAAAAACTAACAATTCAATCGAAAAACAACACTGCAATAGGATTCCAAACACTTACTTGATTTTGTGCTTGGAATTGGCTTGGAATGGCTTAAGCTTGGTGAGGAGGAAAAATGTGAGATGGTGTGAGGAAATGGGGAAGTTTGGAGGGGTATTTATAGGTGGAAATGGTAACATAGGTTATAACTACCATAAATTTAGTCAAAAAAACGTGTAAAACATAGTAAAAAACATGCAAAACCAATTAAAATCACTTGACCAAAGTCCAAAAAATGTGTGTTCTTGAGCTCTGACCAACCGGCCAACTTGCGTGAGTTAACTCACGCACAGGCCAGTAGTGTGTGACTTAAGTCACAAAATCACTTGACCAAAGTCCAAAAAATGTGTGTTCTTGAGCTCTAACCAACCGGCCAACTTGCGTGAGTTAACTCACGCACAGGTCAGTAGTGCGTGACTTAAGTCACGCAGAGCTATAAGGTGCGTGACTTAAGTCACGTTGCGTGACTTAATTCACACATGAGTATTTTCGGAAGTTCAACTGGACGCGAGTGATTTTTGTTGGGTAAAGAGCAGAATTCATGGGAATATATCCTTGATACACCACCTTGTCGGGGTCTTGTCACGAGGATTAAGATGTTGATTTAGGGTGGTGTTTGTCATATTATCATGAAGCCAACAAGGTTGTGGTTGGTCTAATAATATGACTTGCGAGTTAAATGGATGATCTTAATTAGTTGTTGTGAGTTCCTACTCCTATTGATTCCTTTGTAGTTCCTACCCCTTTTATTCTCAAATAAAGAAACTTGACTAATTGAGGTCTAGGAACTAGGAAGTCTCCAATATTTCCCTATCTCTATTAAATGATTTTCTTATGAAAATAATGTATCTATGCATGAGCTAACTTAAACCAATTCTTGTCTTGTGATATTTTTTTTTGTGGTATGAAGCCCTGAATTTTATCACACAAAAAATAGTGTCCTCTAAATGCTCATAATGAAGACGGACATTCCTATGCAAGTTTTAGGGAGCATGTGAACTTATGAATGCTATTTAGACCAGGTTGCTCAAGCTCAAAAAAAAAAAAAAAATCCAAATCAAGGATCCGAGATATTTGAGTAGAAAAAAATGTCGATTGAAACTTACGTTCAGATATATTTGTTCCATTGAAAACTATCTTCCAGTATGAAGGAAGGATTTTTCCAGCAATTTTGGAGGGCTAAACAGTAATTATCTACGGGTAAAGACTCAACTTCCATTAGAAGGTTGCTTAATTGGACCTTGAATTTTGCTCTTCTTCCCGCACAAAACACTCGCGCCCTGCAGCCATGCCTAAAATGCCCATGCGTTAGTTAACTGACGCTGTGACACTTAACATGCGCATGTGTAAAACACTGTGTGCGTTAACCCACACACATTGTTAACACATTCGTGAGTTAACTCACGCTCTACTGATATATCAGTACAACATTAAATGTTGTACTGATGTGCATTCAATGCAAAGTGTGTCATTAATGACCCGTAATTTTTACACGCTTATAATTGAACCGAATTACGCCAGTTTAACAGGATTATCGGATAATACGACATAATCGATCAAAATTACACAAAAACATCCTTTTTCTCACAATCACACATAACGATCCAAACGATTGAAATTTCACAAATTTGTCGGTAATGACCCGTAATCACTTAAACACACTTAATGACACGTAAACGATCCAAATTACACAAATTTGTCCATAAATTTCTAAAATTACATAATCTCACATAAGCGGTCAAAATGACCCAAATTCATCGTTAAATAACATAAACACAAATTCATTAAAAATCAACAATACGGACACAAATTCGGAAAATATTACACTATTACACTTAAATAAATACTACACTTCAACGGATCGGACAAAAAAAATACAAAGTGTTATTCTCAACCATTAACCTAAACATTTAATCAACGTCGCTATCATCTTTGAGAAGTTGTGGATAATACACGGTCTTACAGAAGTCCTCTTCCATATCCTCCCCCAAGTCCAGACCTGACACATTTACTATCACATCACGTGTTCTATGATTTGAACGAATATGGATAAAGAAGTCGTCAAGTTTTGCCTTCAACTCGTCCAACTTGTCGGTGGGGTTTACAGTGAACAAAACCCTCTTTTTCACATCTACATAACGAACTTCAAGTTTAACTGGATCTTGTGCATCTTCAGACATGTTTCACTTCACAAAAATATAATGAAAAACAAACATGAAATAAAATAAATAGTTGAATAATTAGAGACAAAGTAATGCGGGCAATAATTGGTGTGACATAACCGGCCACCAAAAAAATATTTCATTTCATATATTTATATAATATATAATATTAGTCACATATTGGCCACAAATATCCAAATTACATAACCGGCTAACCAAAAATACGTCGGGGTGTAATACCACCAAAAAATAGGATGAACACCGACCGACCAAAAAATGTCATAACCTATAATAACCTATCTAAGAGGTCTAATGACATTCCTAAATTTTCCTCGTTTTCCATCATTTCAAATTCTTGTTCCCTTTTTTGCGGAGTGGGAGTATTATCACAAACAATTGGATTGTGCTCATTTGTTGGTTTCTTTGGCGGCTTCGACTCCTTGGACATGAGTTCATTGAAAGCATGTTGTCTATCCAAAAACGCAAAATGCCAATTCTCCACCTCACCAATCTTGTTGTTCATCCACTCCTTACAACTCGGTGGTAACGGACAACCTTCCTTCAAAATAACATGAAGATAGTGGTCGGGAATTAAGCAAAGACACATGTTGTTGGCATGTGGATTAAGTGGTGGAGCACTTCGGATTGGGAAATATGTCTCACATACACCATCCATTTCGGGCAAAGTCAATAGAACAAAGGCTCTTTTGTAGCAAGAAGCAATAATGTGAGCCATATCCGGAGTGGTCAACCACTTACCCGGTGGCGCAACACCACTTGTACATTTTGGAGGGTGTAAACCATCCAAAATTTTGTTATAACGCTCCTCCGTGTCATATATCGGCATGTAGTCACTCTTATGATTTCTCAACTCTTGAATAAGTGCTTGACGAACCAATACATGATCTTCCTCATCCGTCCCCAAGTGCCTAGCTACCACCTGGAATCCACAATGACCATCCCCTTTAACATTCACAATGTCTTCAACAAAAGGTCTCATGAGATTTGGAATTTGTGAAATGTATGGGATATTCCGAAACGGTTTTGAAGTAGATGATGAAGCTTGTGAGCGGGAGTAAGTGCCAAGGCGTGCATCTTTCCTCTTTGGAAGTGACTTCTTGGGTTGTGAAGGTTGACTATCCGGATTTTGAGAATTAATAGTCTCCCACCTCCCGTTGATGACACTTTGAGTGTAGTCCTCTTCCTTTTAGGTGCTCTCTTGGTTACCGCCTTTTTTGAAGGTGAAGACAAATTTGTGGTTTCCGGAAATGCTATTTGACGAATCATTTCTTTGATGTAGAGTTTCAAATTGTAAGGGCTTGTCTTGAGACGTTCTTGAATGCCATTCCACTCTTCCACCATGGAAAAATCATCATCAATATCTTCTCCCTGTACACTTAACCTTTTCCAATGAGGGTATATATCATCCAAGACAAGAGACAATTTTTGCTTGCTCTTCATGGCAATAATACACGCACAAGGTAACTGTTGCAGCAACAAAAGTAAGTATTTATGTTATCGTCTCCACAGGGACTGGTGCGATATTCTAAGCCGTTCAACAATCAATATCGTTCTGAGCTAAGGTTGTCGGGTATTTTGTTTCATAAACTATCAACTAA